>Ga0105358_10000110_pt1 | contig 33072 bp, 28 predicted proteins | sample GOMGulsemesocosm_5_FD_83509 | JGI IMG/M metagenome (GOLD analysis project Ga0105358, IMG submission 83509) | Methane-oxidizing microbial communities from mesocosms in the Gulf of Mexico - GOM15C Gulf of Mexico | ecosystem: Environmental > Aquatic > Marine > Cold seeps | place: Gulf of Mexico... | reverse complement strand
ATGGTTAAATTAAATGACAGTGCTAGCGAAATCATCAAACTTATTGACGGCAACAGCAGTGTCGAACAAATAGTTAAGTTGCTTGCTGCAAAGTTTCCTGAGGCAGGCGATTTAACTGATGATGTTGCTGAATTTTTAATCACAGCAGTTGAAAAAAAATGGGTCTACTATGCCAGTTAATCAATTAAGTGAAACTCAGCAGAAAGTAGGGCCTCCATTGTGGCTGCTTGCCGAATTAACCTATGATTGTCCACTGCATTGTCCCTATTGTTCGAACCCAACAGTATTGGGTGACAAAAAGGATGAGTTGAGCACAGAGCAATGGTTAAAAGTATTGACCGAAGCACGTGCTATGGGAGCTGTGCAACTTGGATTTTCTGGTGGTGAACCGCTATTACGAAAAGATCTGGAGATAATGGTTAAACACGGCAGAGAGCTAGGGTTCTATACTAACCTCATCACCTCCGGCATCGGTTTAACCGAAAAACGCATCGCCAAGTTGAAAAAAGCCGGTCTCGATCATATCCAAATTAGCTTTCAGGGGGCCGATCCCGAGGTTAACGACGCGATAGCTGGGCGCGGGAACGCCTATCAGCAAAAATTTAAGATGGCACAAGCGGTTAAAGCCCAAGGTTACCCGATGGTGTTAAATTTTGTCATTTCAAAGCAAAATATTAACCAGATGGCGGATATATTGCGCTTAAGTTGTGAGCTTGAAGCAGACTATGTCGAACTGGCCACCGCACAGTATTATGGCTGGGCCTATCATAATCGTGATCATTTACTGCCATCGCAAGAAGAGTTAGTAGAAGCCGAGCGCATCGTTAACGAATTTCGTCAGCAACAGCAGGGTAAAGGGCCACAATTCATTTTTGTTACGCCAGATTATTATGAGGAACGGCCCAAGACCTGTATGAACGGTTGGGGCTCAACGTTCTTAACGGTCACCCCCGATGGTAGTGCCTTGCCTTGTCATAGTGCCAAGATGTTGCCGCTCAAATTTCCTAACGTAAAAGACAAATCAATTGATGATATATGGCGTAAAGATTTTTCCTTCGATTACTTTCGCGGTGACAGTTGGATGCCACAGCCTTGCCAAAGTTGCGATGAAAAAGAAAAAGATTTTGGCGGCTGTCGTTGTCAGGCGTTCATGTTAACCGGCGACATGCATAAAACCGATCCTGTGTGTAGCAAGTCTCCCGATCATCATCTGATCGAACAGGCGATAACCAACGCTAAAACACCTTCAGCGCCGTTAATCATGCGGGTAAATGATCCGCAAGAGATAGCGCGAATAAAACTATGACAGGGCAGCCCAGCTCAATGGACACTGGCCCATTTTACTTTATTCATAGCTTTAATTGTACTAGTTGCAGTCTAATTATGGAATCATTTTAAGCTTTTGAATAAACTGTAAAAATAGAAGTAGTAAAGCCGTTTGTAGTTGTCAGCTATTGCAACAAAAATTAGCAAGTATTAAAAAATTATACTGACATTGTACAAAAGGCCGATGTCATCGGCCTTTTGCATGATAACTTTGTGGCCAGGCTGTGTGAAAACTATTTTGAACTGACATGATTAGACAATATCAGCGAAATAAAGCTCTGTAGATTAAATTCTGGAGTAAGTTCGGTGTAAAAATACGTATTATTTTACGTAGCGTCGCATAAAAATTCGATGCTACGAGTTTTCACACAACCTGTGGCAATTGTTATCATTAGAAGTTTATCCTTGGATACATTCGTACAAACAGTAGCTTAGTTACAAGGCTATTTGGAGAGATGGATATTGCTGATACCACCTTGTCCGACATTGCCACATCTACTGAACAAATTAAAGATATGAATATGCAAATAGCCACAGAAGAGCAACTCTATGTGGTTGATGAAATTCAATCCGGCGTAAAGTCAATGAAATCACTTTCAAATGACACACAAAAAGCAGTTAGCGAAGTACTAAAAAGTTTTGAAGATATCTCTAGTGTTATTGAGAATATGAATGTTACTGTTGCTCGCTTTAAGTTAGAATAAAAAAAAGTGTAATATATTCATAAAAAATGATGGGTGTTTCGACTTTCCATGAAGAGTAAGTAATTGACAAGGTAACGGGAGAAACTTACGTCCGCATTCACAACAAAGAACTAAACCGCTCGCGCGGTAATGGCGTTCAAACTATGGGGGGATGAACACCTCATTAATGTCTAGGATGCCATTGCCATGATGTTCTGTGTCTACTTCTCCAAGTTGAGAATCTTCCCGTTCTCGTCACGCTCGTACGACAGGGCTTTTGAGAGATCCAGTGTCTCAACGCCGAATTCTTTGAAATCATTCTGCAGTATATAGGCCGGGACGTTGTTTTTACCCCAGTAGCTTTCAAGGATTCGAAAGTACACGCTCTCTCGTCCGCCCCGCATAATCAGCTCCATACCTTCTTCACATTGTTGATTAAAATATACGCTTTTGGGATTGTTTTTGTTATAGAACCGCGTCAGAGGTTCTGCCACAAATGGTTTCGTCAGTCCGAAATCTGCAGCGCTCTTGGAAAAGCGGTCCTGGATCATAATGAGTCCGCCCAACATGGACATCTGCGTCGTATCAAACCGTCCGCCTTGCAGCATCTGAAGTTGCTGATACAAAATATCCCGGCTCCCAACCGCATACTCAATAGGTCTTAAACCGGCGTTTTGTAACATCTCGTTTCCCGGATAGATTTCCGTACTTCCAAATGTCATGCCGCGTAAATCGTCCAACTCCGCAAAGCCTTCGAGTCGGGCCACCTGCTCTTGTAATAGTTGCGGACGGTAATAGGCAAGTGCTAACACATAATTGAAATAGTTACCTGTCCCTATCCCATGCGTTTTCTGTTCTTCCGGTGAAAAATTCGTCGTTCCTCCTGCTCCGAAAATATCGACAGTTCCGTCAATGAGATATTGTTTTGCTCGTAGCAAAGGAAGTATCCTGAATTCCGGCGTAATACCGACGGCCTTATAGGCCGCTGCTATCACCTCGAGTGCGACGCCTTTTCCAGATACAGTAAATAACGGGTTGTAGACAAATTGCCCAATCTTCACTGTGCGACGATCGAATTCTTCACCCGCCAGAGCAGTATCATGTGGCAAGAGCGTACAGATTGTCAGGGCGGCAATGAGTATCGCTATCAGTTCGATTTTATGGGTCATGTTGTGTGTCGTATGCGTGTCATAATGTCTTACTCATTGCCCCAATCACGCCAACGACCTGAGCAGTGATTCGACCCCCTCGGTCGTCCCGCTAGGGGTATTGTTTGTTCCGTTTTTCCGTGGAAAAATCGTTACGTTTGCTTTGTGCCTCCGGCATACGTATCAAATGGGACGGTATTTCGCGCCCAAATCCCTTGTGGTAAAGGGAGCGTAGGGCACAGCGTCTCCCCATTTCTCGCCTATGACGTTTCACACTTACCGCCGAACATAGGTCTCGTCTTTGCCAGCGACGGGCATTTTTTGAGCAGCTCCATAAAGACACTTTACATCTTATGGGACTAAAGGGGTACCCCTTATATAAACAACACCATCAGTTAGTTGTTACAATTTTTATTATTGCTTGCTTAATTTCCTGAGACAGAACAGTAATATGACTTTGGAAAAGATTAGAAAATATATGGCAAAAGTTTGACTATAATCCGCACAAGTGATCACAAATTCTATAGCGCTAAGTGCCCCTTTCCGCCTTAGAAATTAACTTTTAGATTATACAATTCATGACGCTTACGGCCCCCATAGATTCAATATTTAGCCGATAGTTATTGCTCTATGTTGGTATATTTGTTTACTATAAAAATAACAATAAAAAACAAAAAGGAAATACAAATGAATAAAGGTCAATTGGTAGATAAAATAGCAGAAAGTGCAGATATCACTAAAGCTTCAGCAGGCCGTGCATTAGATAGTTTCATGGCAGCGATTACATCTGAATTAGCTAATGGTGGCGATGTTTCTCTAGTAGGCTTTGGTACATTTAAAGTGTCTGATCGTGCAGCACGTAAAGGGCGTAACCCTCAAACTGGCGCAGAAATTCAAATTGCTGCTGCTAAAGTGCCGAGCTTTAAAGCAGGCAAAGCATTAAAAGATACTATAAATAGCTAATTAGAATTTAACAGCACAGTGCACTTTAATGAGTAATACGTGCACTCTTTATTGTTGTTGATCTCGATTCACAATTACCAAATTTAACTCAATCAATACCATTAAAATCCCCATTTTTCACCCGAAAGTCATTAGCTTTGAAAGTATCCGTTATGATTAACTTGCGGTGCGGTATCGTAAAATCAAATTAACAATTTCATGTTCACTGCCGAGTGGCTGTTGAATATTTATCATTTAACACGTAGCGGTATGAAAGAAGATGTTGGAGATTATATCCGATATTACAATCAGATCAGGCTGCATACATCAAATTGTGATTGTTCTCCAATTGAATTTGAACAGTCCACAATAAACGTGTCTTATGCTGCTTGACCAGAACATCACAACCGTTATTTTATTTAAGTCTCTGTGAATTTTTTAAAAATGCACTCAATGAATGTACTTTTAAGCTAATTCTCATCTTCTAAAGTTTCTTGTAATGACATTTCGATATTCCAATACGGTTAATTTGGTTGTTTGCTTAGATGCGCACTGAAATATTGGCACCTGAAATAAACTTAAGGAATATTAGATTCTCTGTCGTCCCTAGTAAGACAATCTAGAATCAAAGCTCTTAACTGCTTATATTCTTGGACTGTGATGAAGTTGTCAACATTCAAGTGTCCATATAAGTGGTGTCGTCTAATATTGTGATTGAATCAAGCAAAGGTGCGAACTCATTGGCTGTGCTTTTATCAACAACATTCAAATACCCATACAGTTCGTTAATTGTTGAGTTGTCTAACGTTGTGATTGAGTCAACCACCGATTTGTACTCTTCTTTTGTGATTTTTCCATTAGCATTCAAGTATTCATACATTCGATTAGTAATAGCGTCATGTATTTTTATGACAGAGTCACCCACTGATTCATGTTCTTCTTCTGTGATTTCCCCATCAACATTCAAGTGTTTATACATCTCAGGTGTTATAGCTTCAAATAATGTTCCTATTGAGTCAATCACCGACTTATCTTTACCCGAATAGAGCATGTTGGTGTCAAAAATAGGGGTAGTTAAGTTGATTTTTAAATTCTCACTTTTATTGTCAACCATACCGTCTAGCTCTTTTATGTTTTCTTCAATTTGAATAATAAATATAATATCCAGTGGTGGTTTTATAGGCTCTACTCGCTTGTTCGCAATATTTTCTGAACAGCCTATAAGAGCTAATAGCATAGTAAGTATGTATATAACTCGACTCATTCGGTTCATTACAATTTCCAATTATTAATTTGAAGCTAGCATAAAGTATTAATATTTCCACGCCGATAAAGGCGGTGTTATGCTTCTACTCTTGTTTTTTAAATTGCACTTCATAAGAAAACCTTTTAAAAGTTTTGCGAGATTATCTATCGCTATGTCCTAAATTCATTTACTCGACCATACCAATTACATAGGTAATATTGGTATTTGGATTCACACCAACGACACAAAACTTTAATGGCTGTTCAATGCATTCTTGAGCAGTTGATTTTGTTATCGTATTGGTTTCCATCAAGCGAACAAATTCACCTTCTTTCACATTATAAAACGTTACAGACATTCATAGCAGCAATATGTAATCTACATATTGCTGCTATGTAGATTTAAAAAAGGAAAATCAATTATTTTCCTTTAGTTTTTAAGGCTCCAATACGTAAAAACAAATAATTTTTATGTACCAAATTTTCGATTATGCCACGATTAAGATAAATAATTAATTACACGTACACACTCGCACGTACCCTATCTTCACGTTCAGGTTTTACCTGTATTTCAAGATTATCTAATGTCAGCGGTTTTGACTTATCTATAATACGAATTCTTTCTCGCAAGGCAATACCTTTTTTAGAACTAATTGTTTGATACCCTACGCTCTCCATTAGCTCAGTTAATTGGGTGACAGTAAATTTTGGTTTAAAACCTTGCTTCAACCAAAAAATAATTTTTTGCTCAGCATTCTTCCTTAACTTTTTAAAACATTCAGATCTACCACTTATTAATAATTTAAGGTTTTCAATTGTTATTGGTGAATTAGGATTTTTGAGCGAGAACCATTTCTTCTTACGATAAAGCTTATGTCTGATAATCTTGTAAATATCGTTAATACTAACCAAAACTGGTTGGTCAAACCGACTTAACGATGCATGATGTCTCGCAGCTTGGGCTCTAACTTTTGAATCTAATTTACAAATTTGATACTCATCATAAGAAAGAGTTTTGAGGTTACCTAGGGTTATTGGCAACTTCTTATCGACAATAACGACTTTTCCCTTTGGCGTATCTGAATATACGGAAAATAAAGGCTCTAGTTCGTCTAATGATAACTCACAGATAAACCCCGTTCTTATCCATCTCGATCTAATTTGAGCAGCTCGATTTCTGATATTCATATCTTATTTAAACCGATTACATTTGTTGACGTCCATGCTGAACTGCTTCCTTTATATCTAGCCCATCAAATAATTTTATTTATTTCCTTTCGAAACAGCAATTTCTTGAGCTTCTGGAGATTTATTGTTTTGGGCGATAGCAATATTCAAAACATTTCATTGATATTAAAAAACCACCTCAAAAGGAGGAGCTGAGGCTGCGATCGAAAATAATTAGACAGCACAAACCTCAACTAGGTACTATTGATTAATAATTAAGTACTGAATTGATTATTATCTTGAAGGAAATTGTTAATACCAAAAAGTGTTTCTTTAGGTATTTTAAACGCCCAACGACCTGTTGTACCGTTTTCTACCCACATAGAGGCGTGATAAAGCATCCATTTTTTTATCTCTAATTCCTTACTTTCATGATTCCAAACATTTTCAGCTAACATGTATGCGTCTTGGGCGGTTAGAGAAGGGATTGCTGTAGTTTTCTGTATCCAACAAGCGCCAATAATATCTCGACGATTTTGCTCTATAGCTTGCGTGTAGCCTTCTTTTGTTCGCGTTGATAACTCATAATTACCTGTCCCAGGATAAGTTAAGTTACTACCGTCTTCAGGCTTAACTTGCACTTTATAGAAAAATGAAAACGGATGGGCAAGTGAGAGTACAGGTGTTTGTTTACCTTCAAATATTGTTGCCATATCAACGCTATTAGGTTGAGCTAAATCAGTTTTAAAAACATTGTTAAACATCTGACGCGTTGTTGTACCCCAAGTAACAATTGGCAAAGTGTGCATGTCGTTATTTTGGGTGTTTTTAAGTAACATATTAATAAGTGCCAAGTCGTATTCTTCAAATTCAGATCTAAACTTATCGACTAACTCATCGACTAAATAACCTTCATCATCAGGACCCGCCACAGGAATAGAATTAGCCATCATCATGTATTGTTCTGTGTCTTCCTCTGGTACACCATTTAACGCGAGAAAGTCTTCGACGCGTCTAGGTACGGGGTCATTAAGTGCATCACGCCTATTACATATAAGCCTTAAGGTTGGAAAATGAAAAAACTGAATAGCTTTCATATTCATTAACGGCATGCCTAAAGGTAATAAGAAACACCAACCTTTGTTATTTGGATCCCAGAGGTCATCTTTCATGATGGCTTGAAGTTTTTCACGGTAAAAGCTTAAACCAAGCGTAGAAAACTCATCATGAATTTCTTGATATCGTTCAAGCTGAGATTGTAGTTTTTTGTCAGCCGCCAACACCATGGTATAGATATCACCTTCATTGACTTTTACAGTTACACCCTGTTTTTCAAATCCATCTCTTCTGATAGTTTGTTTTAACCAATAGGCTACTGTTTCACCCAATGTTTCTTGGATTTGATCGTTATTTGGAAAAGCATATAAAATAGCTAAATCGTCTTTTTTACCTAGATTGATAGTGATATTCATTCTATTTCCTTGTTGAATTTACATTACAATGATTGGACAGATATACCTTGATTACTAATCTCAACTCGATAATTACTACAACCACCAGGCTTTTTATCAGCATCATTACCAACTTTATTGGTTGCTAATTTACAAGCATCATCATCGATATCTGTACGATAGACGACACCTCTTTTTTCAAGCTCAGTTATTACATCTTCGTCTGGAAGCGTTACTTTATTTTTCCCATATGTCTTTGGACCCGATGACACAACAAAGTGTTCTGCATCAACGACACCTAAAAAGTCTCGTCTTGAAGAGGTAAACGAACCATGATGTCCAACGACTAGAATATCGGCTGCTAAATCTATCGAGCAACAATCAATTAGTTGCGCTTCAACAGAGCTTGTTTCAGGTGATGAGTTACTTAACCAACCATTTCTAGAGCCACTTTCTGCGTCGCCCATAATTAAGACTTTTTTATCACCGAGGGTTAATGACACTACTAAACTATTGTCATTGTATGAATGTAATTTATCGCCATTGGCATACAAGAATTGCATCGATGCATTTTGACCAAGCGCAATGACTTTGTCTGTTGTGATTTGCGCTGCAAATTTGAGAGGAAAGTCAAAACGTGTTTTTTCTTTACCATAACAACGTCCTTCCTTTTTGAAAGATACAATGTCATTGCCTGCTTGGTGTCTTGCTGTATGATATTTCACTTTATTATCAGAAATTTGCTCTATAAAATCCCGATAACCACATATATCATTGATGGCACCTGAGTCCCATGCTTCATCTACTTTATAGTTTCTGAAAATGTCAGGCATTAATTCAACATGGTCGGTATGCGGATGGCTTAATATGACATGATTTATTTTTGTTAAATCTGGATTATATTCAGCTAAAAAAGCTAAGACCCGATTATCTTCTCCTTTGCTCTTGTCATCATTACTACCTGCATCATATAGCATCGAAAAGTCAGGGCCTTTAACGAATATAGATAACCCTGTCCCAACATCAATTACGTCAATAGTGTATTTACCATCACTAGTCTCTTTTAATACCGTCCAGCTTTTACTAACAAAAGCACTCTGGCCTTTAAATTTGTTTTTGTACCAATTTGGGGTTTCATCACTGACAAGCGGAGCAGTATCACCTTTATTAAATTTACCTATCGCGGGGAGTAAAGTCGATGGTGTACTTCTAGCGTTAAGATAATCTTTGACGCGCTCAGATGGTGTAACTAGCGTTTCAGCAAACAAAGTCGCTGATGTAAGAAAAGTAATAAGTAGAATATATAGACGCATAACAAATCCCTTTGATAATTTAACGATTAATTTCATCCATGAACATATAAAGAAATACTCTTTACAATCAGTAAATAAAATCTAAGACCACCTTATCCACGCTAAATATTTAATGCAAGGAAATCCCAACTAAAAACTAAATTTATGTAATATGATATGTCGCTGTTTGCGACTTAGTGACAATAAAGAATTGCAGGTTAAAACAAAATACACAAAAAATATGACTAAAATAACGAACCTGCTGAATTGGGCACATACAAACCTTGAATAAGATTATATTCTGTTGATTCATTCCAAATGGTTATCAGTTTTTTCAATTCTTGAAGTTCATTAGTCGAGGCAATCTCTAGCAGAACTTTTTCTGAAAGCAAATTAAAACGCTCAAACTCTTCATGTTTCATAATCATCATCCTTGATAAGTAACCTTATAAATATAGTGGTAATTGTGAGTTTATACAAATTTTTAATATATCGTGTTTGAGACTTAAAAATATTTTCTAAAAGATACCTCACTACAGCCCTTTATATGTAAAGCGCACAGAGGTAAATAGAGAAATTTTACCCCCCCCTATTACTAGACAGGCATACTTTTAAAGGCACAAAAACGGCTCGTTGGCAGTTTTTTAATTGTAGTAACTCATACTCTTTAGGACTGTAAATACCACACTGGAGACATTAGAATTATTCAAATTTATAGCAGCTCTAGAGGTATAGTCACACTCATCCTTCTCCAAGGTAATATTTAGCGTAAGGTAGTTAGCTTTTGCTGGTTGTCCTAGCCCATCTCGATGCCAACCAAGCCAACTTTATCCAGCTCCTCTACCGACATTATTTTCTCAGCCATGACTATCTCCTAATATGGTACATCTTCCATCGGGTTAAGAATTTGTCGAACAAGATCTTCAACTTTCACCGCAGATTTGGATTCGACACTCTTTATGATCGCATCCAATGCAGCGGTATTTGCACTTAACTGTCTATTGAGTTCACTGTTATCAGCAATGAGTTTTTGATTGCGTGCCTTGTAATACTCGACGGTGCCGTACTTTGGCTCGTCTTTTGCGATATCATGAGCCGCCCTTTGTTGAAACCTATACTCGTCGATCATGTCGCTGCGAGGGGTTAGCGTGCTTATGGCACCCTTGATTATCCCCTTGTCTAATAAACGTTCATGCAACGTGGTCGGTGAAATAGGGGCTTTGTCTAGCCCTAACGTCAACATGATTTTTAACTCAGCTTCTATGGCATTGTCTAACTTGATTGAGCGTGCATTTTTCTTAGCCATTACGTACCTCGGCTTCTAATTTACGTTGATCTTGTGCAAAACTTTCGACCACGAATTTTTTCGGTCCAGTTTGATTGAGGCGTTTGCCGCTGTCAAAGACGCGGATCGGGATAAAACCACTAAAACTCTCTGCCTTGCGAAGCACGATATTCATTTGCGCCAAGTTGTGCTTTTCTTTGTCAAACGCATCGCGCTCTCGTCTAGATTTTAGCTTGCCAGCTTCGGCTAAACACGATATTTTTTCGACATTCAGGGACAGATTCTGATGGGTTGCCTGAATGCTTTCCAGCTCACCGGGGCGACCAGTGATAGTCAAATGAAAACAACCCTCACCATCGAGGCAGCGCAGTTGTTTGTCACAGCCATGTAATGCTAGGTTGCGCGTACAACCGCCATTGACGACGATATGAAAATTACGTCCATGGAGTTCGATAAAGTCCTTAGCGGCCTGCAAACCGTCATTCTTGCGGATTTGGTTGAAGGTATCTTGCAATTCACCTAAAAGGTTATCTTGCTCAAGCGCTTCTTTCATAAACTCGACATGCTCACTCGGCTTGTTAAATGCGTGAGCGCTTTGCTGTACTGCAAATTTGGTTGGTGTTGGCCCTATTGGTGCCACCCCAAATTCGGCTAATAAGCTGTCTTCAGGCCCTGGTGTAGCAACAACTTCATTAGTTGACTGCGCACGCTCAACTCGTTGTCGCATGCTGTCAGTGGATGTGTCTTGGTATTTCGTCTTATCTTTCAGGCTCAGGTGTTGGTAGCTTCGATTCTGTTCAATATCACGACGACCAACGATCAGCGCCTGTTGGTGTTCAGCAACGTCAGCTAAGGCTAAAAAAGTATTTAATTGATGACGGGGCATGTGAGTCATAATATGTATATCTGAGCCATCTTCCTCTTTTAAACCATAACGATCAAAAATCGAAGTATGAGGAGAAGTATCTGAGCTTTTTGCACCAAAAGCAGTCCCTATCGCTGCTCGATTAAGAACGTCTGGGTAGATATGCGAAACGTGTAAACTTGTCTTCGGGTTTGCTAAGGCCCCAGAAGGCGCAATACAGAGCAGTTCGGATTTTTTGATGGTAATTGCTTTCTTTCGCTTGCCAACATCACCCATCTCGAATCTAATTGAGGTGTTGTGATCCTGATAAAAATGGCGATTCAAGTCCTCCACACGAAAGAGATATAGCATTGGGCTATTCTGAATTCTACGTTTTGTCGTTACTCTGACTAGATCGATAATCTTTCCCACTGGAAAAGTACCTGCCTTTTTTAATCGATATGTAAAAGCTGCAATACTCTTTGCCGTTATCTCTTGCATGAAGGTAATGAAGTGTTTATTAATCTCTCTAACTGTAATCGTCTCGCTTTCCCATTTTATGGGCTTAGTAGGATGTTGTTCGAGCCATTTTAACTGAGCACGACAAGCCGCTGTCTGCTTATTGATATATTCGAATGCCGCAATGACCAGTGGGGCGCTGGTGGGGTCTAACCATTTGTATGCTGCGACATGGCCCTTTTCCGGGTAATAATGAATACCCCATATCAGTTGTGGTTCGAGTTCAGGCTTGCCGTTCTCATCCAATATAAGATTACCATCGTCATCGCGTTTTTCGATAAAAATGGGCTTACCACTAGTTTCGTTGAGTTCAGGAACACAGACTAACGCATCATGACGCACGCGCAGTAGTTCACCGATACGAAATCCGGTCACCATCAGAATGTGGTAATAGCGGATGGCAACTTGCTCCCACTCACCAGCGGCATTGAAGGTTAACCAAGCCAGCGCATGCAGCGCTTTCATGGAGAGTAACTTCTCTTCATCATCTCGCTCATTATCGTCAATTGATTGCGCTTTTTTGCGACGACGATTGAGCGCTTTTTGCTCGTTATTAAGCTTTGGTTTATGTGTATTGTGGAAGGTGATTCCAACAGGAATAACACCCTTAGTCTTGAGCTGCACCATAACTTTTAGACTGTCAAATAACATCATAGCTATCCCCGCATAGTCGCTTGCAACCAAGCTGGATTCCAACTGCCCTAATACTGCGTCATCGAGTAGCCATGGCTCTGCTGTGCCCTTTACCTGTAATAAGGCCCGATGCAAATATTTCATCGCCTTAAGGTCATGTTGAATGCTTGCAAATACTTTCCTGTGGACATTATTTACGGCAAGCGCCTTGCACAGGTCGATATAACTTCTGTTTGTGATGACACCAGCGTTTATGTGGTCAGTTTTGAATATTTTTGTAAAATGCAACGAAATCTTTTCATTATTTCCGGCAAAATCATCTTTAGATGCCCAGACATCAGCATCCCACTCCTGCGCAGTGGTTAGCATCGAATAGCGTTCTTTAGCTTCTTTAATGAATACATTGAATGCCTTAATATTACTGCGCATGTTGACCTCTTCGACACACTTTACATCGTGAAATTACTGCTTTAACTTGTTCCATGACCCCTTCAAGCTGTGTCATCGCAGGATTCATTCCTGACTGCTGGGTGCTATCTGAAATGGCAATGATTTTTGACGCTTCAGTTCGCAATGACGCGAGTACAGCATTATGATGTCCATTCTCAAAGGGATGGAAGTCATGACAGCCATAGCAGTTGTATACAGGCACATATTCACAGCCGGTGGCATCGCAGCCACCAATCCCTGTTGCCAATTCATCGCCCACGCGACCCAAGACCTCTTTATCTCGCCAGTCGTCGGGCAAGGCAAGATCACCTGTCAACAATGCTATCATGGCCCCGTAGGTGCCGTTTCGACCCAGTGCTTTCTCGCGCAACGCACTGATCGAGGGGCTGGCTGCAATATAGTGTTGGGCCGCTAGCAGTGAGCTGTGTCCTAACATATAGGCAATTTCCGATGCCGAGCTGCCAGCCATAACCATGCGGTGAGCCAAATTATGCCTGAAATCATAGGGGGTTTTGTGCGGATACTCAGCTCCCCAACGGGACAGTGTATTATTTATGCTTAGTACCCCATAAACTTTACGCCAACTAGAGCCATTCTCATTCTGAAGTAATTGTAACGAGTGACTATTTTGGCGCACAAGCAGTGCTTGTATGGCCCCGCCAAGCTCCGGGCTAATTGCTAAATTATCGGTTCCTTTTTGATTTTCATTCGCCTTGCCTTTTTTAGCCCATGGTCGCAATATCGAGAAATATTGATCGTTGACTGACTGAAAATCGCTCTTTGACAAACGGAACAGTTGAATTGGACGTAAGCCCACTTCATAACAAAGCTTCATGACGACAAAATCACGCAATTCCTTGTAGGATAAGCGTGCTATGAATTCTACGTCATGAGTAGAGTGGGTTTGGATAAACTGTTCTTCAATTGGGCTGAGTCGCACCTCCATGTCGTAATATCCACTGACATTGTTGTTGATTCCTAGCGTTTGTTGTTCGAGTTCAAACAGATCTTCAATCTCGGTGCCAGGCGCACCATGACTGATCAGGTACTCCGTCAGTCGCTTAATTATAGAAAAGTGATATAAATAATGACCGCTCTTTGAATTGCGACTTAATTCCATTTTTTCATAGAGTGAAGGTAACGCTAAGTCATCAGTCGTCCATGCTTTAAAGACAACCAAGGAAAAAGCTTGATGGGTTCTTACTATCGAATAACTCGACAGAAACTTAACCATCAGCCATTTTAGGATTGGTTGCATTTGTTCATCAGTGCGGCTAAAGTCCATTTGAAAAGACTTTCCACCATCTACAAGGGTCCAGACGTTCTCATTGGTATCTATGCGCTCGGTATCACCATGTTTAGCCGCGTGAAACGATATATGTCGCTTATAGCGCAGGCTTGATGCAAATGCAGCCCACTCGGCTGCGGTGGAATCAAACTGTCTTTTTTTATCAAATTTAACGGCTAACATTACTTTTCTCCTTGTAAAAAAATATGACGCAGGTTGGCAGCATTTGCCTTGTCGGCCAAAAATCTGCGGCCATAATGATCTGGCATCTCACTTTTGATTGACCAGCCACCATTGACTCGCAACAGATCTTTGGCATCGGTAATTGACATCTTTTGTTCGTCAACCATGTGATATAGTTGTGATACTGCCCAGGTATGACGGAGTGTATGAGGATGGCATGATGCCAGATATTCCATTGATTTTGGGTTGCCAATGTCATCAGAGAAGTGTTGATGCAATGCCCTAGTAATCACCTCAAATATTTTATTATACATTCGCAAGGTCAGTGCTTTTGGAGACTGTGTTGATAAAAACAAGATAGAGCTGTCACACGTTTGATCAGGCTCTAATCTTATTTTTTCTACATAGAAACAAAGATAGTCATAGTGCTCCTTAGTTATTTTCAGGGTACGATGTGAGTCATCGGTTTTTATAGAGCCTTCTGCCTCTTCATCTTCATCATAACAGTTGGTTACCACAAGGTAATAACTTGTCACTCCATCGAGGTTATGGAGTGACGGTTTAAATGAATCAGTTTCAATAAGATTTATTTCTCCCCGACGAAGCCCATATTCGAGTGCCAGTGTACAAATCAAATAATTTCGAAAGCCTACTCTTGAGCTTGAAAAAGGATTAAATTCGTTAAGCTTTACTGGTGTCGAAGGGCGAATTATCTTTAAAAATGCACTACACTGAAACGGAGTTAAACTCTTATATTCTTGTTGAATGCTGGCAGCACCACGCTTTGAACCAGATGAAGTGAGATCTTCTCGTGTGTTTTTAAGTAAAAAAGAAATACTTGTCTGCTCGAAACCGACTTTTTTCGCAGTCATGGTATTGCAGTATTTTAAAGAGGTATAGCGTTGGTTGAGGAATTGCAAAAACTTAATTACATCTCTGATCCTAGTCCTACTTGTGGAGACATCAATCGCATTAGCTCCAGCCCCGAATGAGACAATATTTACTCCTTTTTGCCCGATATCAAGATAAGATGAAAAACCATGCAGCTCATTGATCACGCCTCTCAAACCGTTGAGTTCGAAAAAAGAGTCGAACGAATCATTGTGTTTGATTAGAATATATTGATAAAACTGACAGATGGCTGTCATGCGTCCTCTTTGAGTGGAGTGTGCCCTTTTATTTAGCACTAATGAAGAATAGATCATGGCATACATCGGTGTTAAACCGTTTACCGGATCCAAGACTGTCCAGCACTGCTTGTCAAAATATGTAGACTTATAGCTGATTAAAGAATATTGCATTGCTCTTCCTTGTCAATATTTATGTACTAAACATAGGTTCCTCACTTTGATTTATCAAGATGATATTATAAGTACATTGGATTTTACGTAGTAAAGCATAGGTTCCTCCCTTATGTCGGCTGTGAAAGTGGCGACGATGAGGTGCTTGAAATAATTGAAAAAGGTGAAACATACAATAGCTCGTTAGTTGCCCTAAATAAAATAAAACAATCAGGTATGAAAAGCTCTGTCATGATATTAAATGGTTTAGGCGGCCCCGAATTATCAAAGCAGCACGCAATTAACTCAGCTAGGTTAATGAATGAAGCTCAACCAGATTTTTTATCAACATTAGTGGTTAGTTTTCCGCTGGGAGAAGAACGTTTTGCTAAGGGGTTTACCGAGCGTCAACACCAACCATTTCGCCTGTTAAATCAGGTAGAATTATTTCAAGAAATGAAATTATTGTTGTCTGAACTCGAATTAGAAAAAACAGTTTTTAGATCTGACCATGCTTCAAATTATTTAGTCTTGAAAGGGGTCTTAGGTAAAGATAAAACAAAGCTAGTGAATACCGTTCAAATGGCATTAGATCAATCGGGAAGCATTCCTATTCGCCAAGAGTGGGAAAGAGGATTGTAAGTCAACAGTAACTTGGAGAAATGTGCGTATTGTTGACTTAACGAACTAAAGCGTATGAGCCACCGTAAGCAAATAACAAAAGTAAACAACCGTTAAATTTACTGGTTCACTCTAAAAAAATTTCAGGCCAAATTTCAAACATTAATTATTAGTTTAACAAACGCTTTATAATAATTTTACATGCCTATGCACTTAGCTCAGGATCGTCATCCCCGTGGTGTTTTAATCGGGGATCCAGTGTCTAAAGAACGATGGTTCTTCGATCAGAGACTTCGAAGATGACGTTTACAAAGAATTCCTGAGTCATCTACATAGGCACGTAATTTTATTACAATCAAAATCCTTTCAACCTAGCTGTAATATTTAATTTAAGAGTCCCCCTATTAATAAGCAGCAAAAATTACTACATGATTATAGTATGACATTTTATTTATTATTCGATAAAATGTACAAAGACCTAAATAAACTGACATTGTCAGTTCTACTTAACATGAAGATATAATGTCAACTAAAACACAAGCTAAACGTCCTAATAATACACTTTTAGAACTCATTTTTAACATTGCTATTCCGTCGATTATTTTAATGAAATTATCGGGGGATGAATATCTAGGCTCAGTGAATGCATTAGTTGTAGCATTATTATTCCCTCTTGGTTATGGCTTGTATGATTTTATTAAAAACAAGTCGATGAACTTTATTTCATTACTTGGATTTTTAAGTACCTTGTTGACAGGAGGTATTGGTTTATTTGAATTGGATGTGGAATGGCTTGCAATTAAGGAAGCGGCAATTCCATCAGCTATCGGGCTAGTGGTGCTAATATCAGGCTTCTGGGGCAAACCATTAATTGCCAAAATTTTGTTAAACCCTATTTTGTTTAATTTAGATTCAATCTATCAGGCTCTATCAAATCACAACAAAACTGAGGAGTTTAAAGCAAAAATTCAGTGGGCAAACCATCTTTTATCAGTAACATTTGTTTTTTCTGCAACGATGAATTACCTATTAGCTAAATGGATTGTAGTTAGCCCTGCAGGTACTGCAAAATTTAATGAGCAGCTTGGTGAGATGACCATGTTAAGTTATCCCGTCATTGCTATACCATCAATGATAATGCTAATGGCGATCATGTTTTATGTGGTAAAAAGTGTGATGAAGTTAACGGGTTTAAAATTAGAGCAAATATTAAACTCTGAAAAATAGCTATAAAATTATAACGTCTCTGGTTTACGAACAAAGTGTATATAACCTTTCAAATCGGTTATGTACGCTTATTTGTCGATAGCGCCCGCTAAGTTCAATACCTATAGAATTATTTACGCACTTCTTCAGTGTCTTCAATTTTTTTAACTATTTTTTCACACATTAAATGACTCGCTAAAGTATTTTGTAATCGACTTTTATTTGAAGTGCCTAGTTTTACATCAGTAAGCCAGTCTTCGAGCATTGCTTCAAAACCACGAGTATATAAGTGGCTTTGCCAGTCATTAAAGCCTAATAGAGTTAAATTTCCTAATTTATAATGCTTACCTCTCACTAAACTCTTGATTTGATATTTTTCATTCGCTAAGAATAAGTCTAATTGTTCCTCGGTAACACCGCTTAAACGGTTCATTGAACCTTCAACTAAAGTGTTATTATGTTTAAAGTGAATATGAACACTTGCGAGCAAACCTCCTTGCATAAATGTGTTTACATTTATGTCATCAGGAATTTCGGTTGGCGCTAATTTAGCCAAAAAGCGCAATCCATCAACTAAATGTATAAAATCATTGTAAATAAATTCACGAGTTTTTGCAGGTAGAGAAACACGATTTTTTTGCCAACAAATATGTAAAGAATCTTTGTTTTCTAGAGAAGTAATAAGCGGTGCAAAACGGCGATTAAAACCAACATAAAGTGGCAGATTATTTTTCAACGCTAGATTAATTAATACTTCGCATTCCTCAAATAAATAACTTAAAGGTTTATCAACAAAGGTGGCAATGCCTGCATGTAAACATTGTTGTGCGATTGAAAAGTGACTTGTTGTTGAAGTATGAATCATTACCGCATCAGGTTTACTTTTAATAAGTTCACCTATGTCAGTGTAAACTTCATCAATACGATATTTTGTTTGTAACTCTGCAAGTGTACTCGCATTTCTGGTGCATAATATCGGTTTAATGTCTTTATGATTAGCGACTATTGGTAAATATGCTTTTTGAGCTATATCACCTAACCCGATCAATGCAATACGAAGTTTATTCAAAATATTATTTAAGGTCTAATTAACAAATCGTTATTAATATGATGAGGACAGTATTATGTGTTTTCAATAACTAACACAGTTTTATAATAAAACCAGCTCATAAAGCTAACTTGTAATGATTGCTGCTAAACTAAAAACGTTTATACTTATCAAGTGAGTGAACAAATTATCTCATTAATAAAATGAGTTATAGCAGGTGGTATTATCATGACAACACCTTTACCTATTATTAAAATTAAAGCACTGGGTAATCATCATGCAATATTCCTGCTGTTAGTTGGTGTCATACTCTTTTTGTTAACTTTATTAGTTAGCCAGTACTATTGGCAAACACTAAGGTTAGTATTAATGTTTATTTTTTTAGTGGCTTTAGTCGTGACTATTACCGGGCTAACAAAGTATTTACAGCCACAGTTTAGTTACCATATAACGCCGGAAAAACTGGAATATCAGCACATATACGGTAACTGGAAACTTGCTTGGCAACAAATTCAAGCAATAAACCCTATTAGAGAAGTATCAGGACTTACCACTATATATCTACCCTATATTGGCATTCGTTTAGTTAATTTAGATGTACTAGCGCAACAAATATCACCTAGGTTAGCCAACCGGCTGATTCATGAACAACAACCTTTGCTCAAGTTTGCTTTTGTACAACAATCATTATCATTAGAACAAATTCAAATCAATTTTACGCCATATACTTTGCAGTCTGGTTTGGTAGTATTAGGACCTATCGCTGCATTTTTACATCATTGTCAAAGTCTACAGTCCGCATTGGGATATCACCTTTACCTTCCTGAAACGAGTATGGACAGGGAACTAAATGACTTCCATCAACTACTAAGGCAGTGCCAGCATGCTGCTTCACAATTTTATGATAAAGACTTAACACACAGGCATATGCTCAACCATTAAATCAATAAAGCACCTAACCTTCGGTGATAAGTGCTTACGACTAGGGTAAATCGCATAAACATTGATAATGGGTGCGGGGTAATCACTAAAAAGTGTTTCTAACGACTTATCTTTAAGCTCCTGCTCCATAGCAAACTCTGGTAAACGACAAATGCCATGACCTGCCTTCACCATAGCCAGTTCCATTTGTGCGCTATTACAAAGTAGTTTAGCCGAAACATCAACTTGAATATCGTGGCCACTTTGGTCAACATAATGCCAACGTTTAGGTGTTTTTAAATTGCTATAACAAAGGCATTGGTGCTCAACTAGTTGCTCTGGTTTATTCGGCTTACCAAACCGTTGTAAATATTCACGCGAGGCTACGGTATAGCTTTTACAGCTATATATTTTTCGGCAGATTAAACTAGATTCGTCCAATTGCTCCGTTGCTCTGATCACTAAATCAAAACCATCTTGGACAAGATCAACACGGCGATCATTTAAATCAAGCTCTAACTCAACATCAGGATAGCGCTGAATAAATTCAGATAAAATTGCGGGTAAATAGCCTTGAGCAAAAGCAACAGGGCAGCTAACTTTCAATAACCCTTTTGGCTGAACATGACTCATACTGAGTAAGCCTAAGGTATCTTCAGCATCCAATACTAGTTGCTGACATTGCTCAAAGTAGACTTTTCCTTCAGGCGTTAAACTTAACGAACGCGTAGTACGGTTTAGCAAACGTACTGCTAATCGTGCTTCGAGTTTGTTAATTGTTTTACTGATATAAGAATTAGAATGCCCAGTTACTTCAGCAGCCTTAAAAAAACTACCGCATTTCACCACCTGGGTAAAAATGATGATGCCATCAAATAATTTACTGTCTTTACGATTATGTGTCATATGGAAATAAACAAATGCTTTTTGCTATATTAATTACTCTAAGCTTGTAATATATACTAATCATCATTAACCTATATGTCCATTTAAAGGAAGTTAACCCATGAAATTATTAGCCTTTGCTGCAAGTAGCAGTTCAAAATCAATCAATAAGCAACTTGCTACCTATGCCGCATCACAAGTTAAACACAGTGATGGCGTTGAAGTGGAAATTTTAGATATTAATGATTATGAAATGCCATTATTTAGTCAGGATAAAGAAGCAGTTCTTGGTCAGCCGCAACAGGCAAAAGATTTTTTCGAGAAACTAGGCCAAGCAGATGCCATTATTATCTCTTTTGCTGAGCATAACGGCTCTTATACTGCAGCGTATAAAAACCTTTTTGATTGGACTTCTCGTATTGATCAAAAGCTTTTCCAGAATAGGCCAATGATATTATTATCAACATCCCCTGGCCCTGGTGGCGCAGGTTCAGTGTTAGCAGCAGCAACGGGATCTGCCCCTTATTTTGCTGGTGATGTTAAAGCTAGCCTCTCTATTCCGAGCTTTTTTGATAATTTTGATAGCGAAAAGCAAATATTAACTAATCCTGAGTTAGTTGATAAGTTACAAAGTGCAGTGGCCTTGTTGAACACTTAAGTAACGGCTACTCAGGATAAAATTAACGCTGATAAATAGCAAAATGCTATTTAACCTGAACTCGGTTTAAGAGATATTTAACAAATTGAAATATTGAAAAACTTAATTGGCAGAAACTCTAGCTTGATAGTTTTTCTTAATTCAAGGAAAATTTCGCGTCAATAGCTAGCCTATTGCAAGTAAATTTAACGTAGAAGTAAGTAAAAATAGCTTCTAGAGAAACATTTGTTAAGCCGAGCTCAGGTTATTTATTGTTAATAATAACTTTATCAATATACTCTTCATGGCTAGGTATACGTTTTAATGATTCATTAATAGTCCCTCGCATTCTAGCCATATGCCCTAACATTTCATCTAACGGCATATGATCAACCATTGGGTGATAACTATCAGGTTTAATCCCTTGGCCATGCAACACTGAAAACCAACTGATCTCATTAAAAAGCTCAGTACTCTCTCTGAATATACGACCATTGGCTTGGTATAATTTCATTTTATCTGCCAAGGTTTGCGGTATTTCCATATTACGGCAGTAGTTCCAAAAGGCACTGTCATCACGTTGAGTTGCTTTATAATGCAGGATAATAAAATCTCTAATTCGCGTTATATCAAAATCGGTATGAGCATTGTATGCATCAATGTCTGTTTGATGAAAACGTTGATCAGGAAACAAACTAAACAAACGTAATATGGCTGATTGGATCAAATGTAAGCCGGTCGATTCAAGAGGCTCAACAAAACCTGCGGATAAACCTATCGCCACACAATTCTTGTTCCAAGCTTTACGCCTTTTTCCCGTGGTCCAACGTAAAAAATTAGGCTCTCCTATCGCTTTGGTTTTCATATTCTTCTGTAAAATACCTACAGCTTCATCATCTGAAATATAACCATCCGCATAAACATAACCATTACCTGTTCTAGATTGCAGTGGAATATGCCATTGCCAACCCACCGCTTGCGCCGTTGCTTTGGTATAAGGATTAAGTGTTGCTGCTTTTTCACTTGCTTGAGCAACAGCACGATTACAAGGTAACCAATGACTCCAGTCTTCAAAGCCAGTATGCATTGCTTGCTCTATTAACAAACCTTTAAAACCAGAACAATCAATATACAAATCAGCACTATGCTCTTCGCCATTATCAAGCGTTAATTTATCAATAAAACCATCTTTTCTTAACGTAACATTCGTTACTTTTGCATCGATTCGCTCAACACCTTTTGCTACTGAATACTTGCGTAAGTATTGCGCATATAAGGTGGCATCAAAATGAAAAGCATAATTCATCGTTGATAAAGGAGAATTGGGTACATTTAGTGGCCGGGTAAAGCGATCATTTTTTGCCGCTGTGCCCTCAAGGCAATAGGATAACAAGTCTGATTTTTCGCCATATTGTAAACTTTTTAGCCAATATTGATAAAATTGAATACCTTCCATGTTAATGCCATAACCACCAAAAGGATGCATATAACTATGATTGGTTTCTTTCCAATTAATAAACTCAATGCCTAGCTTAAATGTACCGTTGGTAGCTTTGAGAAAATCATTTTCATCAATACCAAGCATTTGATTAAATTCTCGAATTTGAGGAATTGTCGCTTCACCAACTGAAACAGTGCCAATATCACTCGACTCAATTAACGTAATAGCGCAATTAGTTGTTTTAATAATTTTTGCTAACGCCGCTGCAGTCATCCAACCGGCTGTTCCGCCGCCGACAATAGTAATTTTTTTAATACTTTCTTTACTGGCTGAATTATTTTTATTCATGATTATCTTATTAATTTTTTTATTATATCAACGGCTATAAACACCAAAAAAAACGGCTAGTAAAACTAGCCGCTTGCGTTGTGATTCATTTAACTTAAATCAGATTAGATGATTAAACCTAAAATCTATAATCTAATTTCAACGTATATGAGCGACCACGTGGATCAGCAACACGAGGATCATACGCTGCACCCGGTGAATAATCATTCTGATGAGCAGTAAATGATGGGTCTTGGTCTAGTAAATTTTTAACACCAAAAACAACAGATACATCTTCAAAACCATTAAACGCAACAGCATAATTATAAGTAGTATAACTTGATACCACAGGGTTCCAGTTTGGCGGATCAATTAAACCTGATTCAATTCCCGGTGGTACTTCGTCTAAATAACTATCACGATAAATTTGAGTCAGCGTATGGGCCCAATCGCCTTTTATGTAATTTACCATCAAAGTATACTTCCACTCTAATGGAATGTTACCACGTGAATGTGTGCCAACCTCGTCATCACCGTAAGGGATATTATCATCAAGTTTCTTTTTATCTTCAATTAAGTAGCTACCATTAAAGTTAACATTCCATTGGCCACCCGCTAAATCACCATTCAATAATACACCAAGTTCTATTCCACTAGTTGTGCGTTCACCAGCATTGATATAACGGTTATCTACCGCAACAATGTTACCTTCAGGACCACGAAGAAAGTTAGCTGAATATAAGTCATAGTTTTCAATTAAACGGTCTAAACCAGGCGTTTGAATAGTGCCTTCTTTAATAATTTCCCACCAATCAACATTTAAACTAACGTTATCCGTTGCCGCCCAAACAAAACCTAAACTACTTTGCTTAGATTCTTCTGGCGCTAAATCATCTTTACCACCATAAACCATTGTAGGGTTGATAGGTTCACACTGAGGGTTACCCGGTTGAACAATCCCCCCCTCACAATGCAGTGGATCAGCAAGATCTAAACCTGTATAAGGTTCTGCTGATACACCATTATATAATTGATTAAATGAAGGTGCTCTAAAACCAGTGCTATAACCAGCTCTAAATAACAGTCCTTCTGTCGGTGTATATTTAATGCCTACTTTCGGGTTGGTTGTACCACCAAAGCCTTCATAATGATCATAACGAGCAGCAAGGTTAACTTCTAATTGATCAAAAACAGGTAATAATGCTTCAACAAATACCGCTTTAATATCACGAGAGACACTAGCTAAGGCATTACCGTCATCAAAAGGTGCACCGTATATAGTTGGACGCTCTTCAGCTGCACGTGCATCTCCGTTAAATTTATATTCTTCACGACGTAGATCAATACCTGTTGCGATAGCAATAGTACCACCTGGTAATTCAAATCCAGTATCACCAGTAATAGAGAAATCGACTTGTGTCATGGTGCTTTCACCGCCATATAATACAACACCACGAGCAGAAGCAGCCTCTAAACCGTCCATTGCTGCTTGCGTTTGTGTTTCACCTGGCAATAAAAATGGATTTAACGTACCGCTACCAAATAAAGCCGCTAAGCCTTCAGTATAATGATAACCGCCACCAAGCTCAGATTTAGATTCACTTGAAGCACGCGAAACACCCCACTGATAATCCCAATCCGTTAATACCGTACCTTCACCACCAATTAAGAAACGCGAAGCAGTAGTTGTGGTTTCAATTTCACGAGAGCCACAGTCCATACAGCGCCAACGGAATGAAATAGGCGCGCCAATATTCAATTGATCCGCACCATAATAATCAGACAAGGTATCAACAATATAGCCATACGATGAGCCCGACTCTGGGTACCAATTGCCATAGAAATTCCATGGTGTCATTTGGTTAGGTTCAAAAACTTTATTCGTCACTACTTCAGAGGCGACTATTTCCGCAAAAATTTCGTGATCTTCGGCTAGCTTATAAGTACCCCGGGTAACAAAATCAATTTTTTCAACCGGTTGTTGTAATACCGCAGCTCGAGGATAATCCCATGCACAGCTATTGGTTTCATTAGGGCGATTCCATAATGCGCCGGTATCTACATCAGTATTTTCAAAAGCATCACAACCAGGCTGTCCCGGTAATGCCATTAAATTTGGCACGGTATTATTTAAACCGGTAATAGGGTCAACTAAGCCATCACCAATTAAGTTATAACGAATATGGTCTGGATCATTACCGTTAGCACCACGATCATTAAAAGAACCATAAGGTGTACCACGAGTATCAGGCGACAAACCGCGATCAGGTTGGAAAGTATTGGTAAAATCGCGTTGATCACCACGTAATACTTTATTTTCACTGGCTGACAATGTAGCCATGATATTGTAGCCATCTTTATTTAAATCACCCGTACCCGCTAATAAGCTCATACGGAAAATATCACCGCCACCTGCTTCGGTTACATCGGCAAAAGCGGAAACTTCTGCGCCTTGATAGTTCTTTTTAAGAATAAAGTTAATAACACCGCCAATGGCATCAGTACCATAAATTGCAGAAGCACCATCACGCAACACTTCAACTCGCTCAATAGCAGCCATTGGAATTGAATTTAAATCAACAGAGCGCCCCTTCATACCATGGGTCGCAACACGGCGGCCATTAAGAAGAACTAACGTTGAGCCAGGGCCTTGACCACGTAAATCTGCACTAGATGCGCCGTTATTTCCACGTTCAGAGCCACCAACAATACCCGCATTACTGGCTAAGTTTAATGCCCCGTTACCAGCAATATTCAATTGTAATAATAATTGCTCTGCTGACGAAATACCTTGGGCGACTAAGTCTGCTTTAGAAAAAATAGTTAAAGGCAGTGAGCCTTCTAGCGCTGTTCTTTTAATATTAGAACCGGTAATTTGTATCCGTTCAACTTCATCTTCTTGTGCTATTTCTTCATTTACTTCTGCGGCAAATCCTGAAGAACAAATACCAGCCAATGCTAAGCAAAGGGCAATTTTACTTCTTTTCATTTTTTTGTTTGTATTAGTGATCATGCTTGAAACTCCGATATTATATAGTAATATTTTTTTGTTATTTCCATTAATCGATGAATTCCCTTTACCTTTTAACAACATAACATCGTAAAATACCACAGCAAGCAATAATTTATTTTTTATTGGGTATTAAAACTAGAAACGCTATTTTTTATTCCTTCATCAGTTTACCGTAATTAAACCGATTACTTTTGCAAATCAAACACAATGATTACGCAAATAAACAGCAACAAATATGCAAATTTTTCGCAAGCATAATAGTGTAATAAGAGTAAAGTGAGGTTTAAAGTTATATTAAAACTTAAGTTGTAAACTTGTGTTTTTTCACCGCAACTTTAGCAAGTAAACAGGCGCCATCAAGCGCATCACCTTTTGCACTGGCCAAAAAACCTTTCGTTGTGGCTGACAATAGCTTTTGAGTAAACGGCGCAAGCCCTCCCAGTAAGACTACCGGCAGTGTGGTATCAGCACGAGTCTCTGTAATAAGAGCTTCGACACTGGCGATATGATCAGCAATGATTTTTTTCGCCAATGGACAGTCTAATTTGTGTTTAGTAACCAAGGGCGATAACTGCGCAAAATCTACAGGCTTGGCGCTGGCTAACCAAGAAACTATTTTCTGACGTGTTATCACTGAACTATTTATCTTTGAGCTATCTTTAACATTAATAAAAGCTGCCACCGCTTTAGCTAATTTGCTATTTGCATAACCAAAGTGTTGAAACTCATCTACTAGCGCCTGAACGCTATGATATCCCAGTTTAGCACCTCCCCCCTCATCTCCAATGAGAAAGCCCCAGCCACCAACCATGTGCTGAGCCAATTCACCTCGTTCATTTGACTTTAAAAGCATGCCCACAGAGCCAGTACCTAAAGCAACCACAGCAACTTCGCCACCATTATTTGCCCCATAAGCAGATGTAGTAGCATCACTATAAATGTCTAAAGCTGCAAATGCATGTGCAAATGTTTGTTTTAGCTTAGCAACTACATCGCTATTACCAGCGCCCGCTAAGCCAAAAACGGCAACGACCTCAATTAATTGGCAACCTGCTTGTCCGGTAACCTCATCAATTAAGGTGTTTAATACGCTCACCGCGCCGGTAAAGTCATTACTTAATGATGATGGACCTGAAATCGCTTGCCATTGCGCTTGCGTAGTTAAATTGACTAAACGAGCAATAGTTTTACTACCGCCACCATCAACCCCTAGAATGTAGTTAATGCTTTTCCGAGCTTGTTTTTTAGTTTCTACCGCCATTAGGCATGCACTTCAAGTGTATTCACATTACTTGAATTACAGGGCTTATTAATAATATTACGTGTGCCGAGCAAACACACTAAGGTAGAAATAAATGTCGCAATGCATAGCTTCCAGGTAAAGGCTAAGTCAAAAACTAACTCTGCTGGTAAATACAATGTTTGAACATAAGGCTGGAATAGCAAGGTAATAACAAAGCCAGTAATTAAGGCTGCAGTGACTGAACGTTCACTGCCTCGTTTGGTAAACAGCGCAGTGAAATAAACTCCTAACAAACCACTATAAGAAAACAACATCACACTCAAGGCGAAAGCCAATAATGGCGTATCGGTATGCTGTTGCCAGTAAAAACACAATACCGCCATCGCAGCTAATGCAATAGCAACAATAATCATACTGATTTTACCTGCCTTAACATAGTGACTATCAGCAAGTTGCAAACCCTTATGCAAGTTAAAGGGGCGATATAAATCTTGCACCAATACCGATGACATCGAACTTAGACCTGAATTTAACGTAGATAAGGCTGCCGCAATAATCCCTATCGTTACCAAACCACGTACACCGGCGGGAATTTGATTAAGCACATACGACATAAATACCGTTACTTTGGCACCATCAAATGATGTCATTGCCGTTACTGCACCCTCACCCATTAAATCTGGACGTTGATAAAAAATAAATAATAATAAGCCGATAACCAAAAACAATAACATCACGGGAATAACCATCACCACAGAAAGTAACATCGCTTTGCTACCTTCTTTAGCTGTTTTACAGGTTAATACCCTTTGGGTCATATCTTGATCTAAACCAAAAGCGGCAATATTGAGCAACAAAAAACCTGTGATAGATGACCAAAAACCAAACATACCTGCGCTGCTAAAATCTAAATCAAAGTTAAATAACGTGAGCTTTGATGTTTGGGTAAAACCTGTTGTGGTAACCGCAGGCTCTTGCAACGCAGCAACAATTGTTGAGAAGTCCGCCGGGATAGCGATAAGTAAAAAGTAAATCACAAATATCGCAGCGCTAACATAAACAACGGCTTGAATAACATCACTATAAATAACCGAACGTACACCGCCAAATACTGAAAATAACAAACCTATCGCCGTAATTATTATCGTAGAGTAAACAATACTTTGTGCGGCAATATCACCGAATAAAATCATAGCAACCGCAATGGCTGCCATATACAAACGCGCGCCACTGGCAAATACACGACCAAATAAATACATAATACCGGCATGCTTTTTAGCTTTTGGTCCTATTTGCTGCTCAAGTAACTCATAAACAGTAAAAACCTTATATTGGTAAAATTTAGGAATAAGGTAAGCCGCAACAAAAAATGCCGCGATAAAAGCGCCAATATTAGTCGCTAGATAAGATAAATCACCACGGTAGCCCATATCAGGGCCACCCAAAAAGGTTGCAGCCGATTGTGACGTTGCCAAAACAGAAATAGACACCATCCACATTGGCATAGCATTACCGCCAAGAAAGTAATCATTACTGCTAGTTGTTTTTTTACGATTTACCCACCAGCCTGACAGCAATAATATAGCGCCATAAGCGATAAACACCAACCAGTCTAAACTTGTATATTCTGCGCTCATAAAAAACCTTTATTCACTTAACAAAGTATATAATTACATCAAGAATATATTATTCCCCCAACAATGTATATATGGAATTAATCCCAGAGGGTTTTGTCGTTTGATTTAACATTAATAAAATTGAAATCTATAACTTAACCAAGCCATCAATGCTTTCGATACCTAAGCCAGGTTCGTCACTTAAACTAATATTAGCCAGATTAAAATTTACTCCGCCATGCACAGGGTCGTATTGCCCAAGTGCGGGACCATCAAGGTCAATTTTAGTGATAACATTTGATCTTGCTGCGGCTAAATGTGCTGCAGCTGCCACACCTATACTACCTTCAAGCATACAACCAATCATGCAATCGACATGATAAGTTTGGCAAATATCAATAATTTTAATGGCGTTAGATATGCCGCCCGTTTTCATCAATTTAATATTGATAATATCTGCAGCGCCCGTAGTAATAAGTTCAATCACTTCTTTAGGGCCAAAGGCGCTTTCGTCTGCCATTATAGGTGTTAAAATTTTCTCAGTGACATAGCGCATACCGACTAAATCATCTGCTCTAACAGGTTGCTCAATTAACTCTAGCTCAACCCCTGCAGCATCAAGCTTTTGCATGGCAAATACCGTTTGCTTAGCTGTCCAACCTTGGTTAACGTCTAACCGAATTAATGCTTTACCTTTTACGGCTGTGTAAATGTTTTTTACTCGTTCAATATCTTGATGAATATCATTGCCAATTTTAATTTTTAATATATCAAAACCTTGAGCTAATGCTTTTTGGCAATCACTAAGCATTTTATCTATATTATCAATACTGATGGTGATATCAGTTTTCAGTTTATTACAGCCACCACCTAACAGTTTGTACAAAGGTGCCTGATATAATTTTCCCCATAAATCATAAAGTGCAATTTCCACCGCCGCCTTAGCGCTAGTATTTTTAATCAGTGCCGACTGAACAATATTAGTATTATCACTAATATTGGTAATATCCCGCCCCATTAATGAAGGCTTAAGCACAGTGTCTATCGCTGCCATTACCGAGCCATGCGTATCACCCGTGATCACCGGAGTAGCCGGTGCTGCGCCATAGCCAACTTCTCCACTATCTGTTTCAATAATCACCACTAAATCATCAATATTAGTCACACTACGAAGCGCGGTTTTAAAAGGCGTTACTAAAGGTACTGTTAATTTAGCAAACCGAATATTAGTTATTTTCATCTAGTTACCTTTATCATCATTATTTCGCTCTAATACGCTTAATGTTAGTAATACTATTGACATAGTTTTTTAAGGGTAATAGTGGCGTAACAGACACCCCATTTAGCGTACCACGGTACACTTCACCGCTTTCATCAATATAACTCAAACCTTTAACATCATGAATGACATATGGTTTTGAGTTTTCCTGACCTAAATACATCATTACATGGCCAGGAATATAAATAAGATCGCCCACTTGCATGCTCTCAATGACTTTCAACTTATCCGCTTTAGCTGTGTCTTTGCCAAATAAATGATTTTGACCATAGGCACCTTTGGCTTGTTGCCCTGAATTTCTTGGCATTAACAAACCAAAACTTTTATATATTTCACCAATAAAACCAGTACAGTCTCTACCATTATAGTCATGCCCCCAACCGTAACGCTCTCCTAAAAACTTAAAAGATTGCGTCACTAAGTTTTGCTTGGTAAAAGGTAAATAACCCACACGTACATCTTGACCACGTGGTATGGGCACAAGTTTAAGCACTAATTTACCTTCAGCATTTCTCACGGGTAATTTAACAATGTAATTAGCAAACGGGTTTTGACCATATAACGCATTGCTATATTCACTACGTTTTGCCAAAGGTAAGCGGATCCCCATATCCAATTGAATGTTTGATATCGCTTCATCATTTGGCACATGGTTAGTAAAAACTTTGCTGCCAGTTACCACAATAAAGGTTTCATCATTTTTAAACGCTGAAATAGCAGCTTTATCGCCAATCGCCACGTCTTCTTTAGGCATCCAAGCGAGATAATTATAGGATTGTACTAAAACCCATTGCTTGTCTTTACTGACATGTAAAATAGCTACAGCATCACCAGGAAATAAACCACTTTCTTGAAACCTGTCTAAATCTCTATCTTTTCCCCACTTAAAAACTCTATCTAAGGTTGGAAAGGTACGCAGTATTGAGCGTTTTACCACTAGACCAAACCTCACAGGATTTTCAGCTTTCACCGCATTTTGGTTAGTACTTTCAATATAAGCGGCGTAATCGTTCTGATTTAGTTGCTCGCCATTATCATAAAAGCGTTTATGACTTGAGGGCTTACTAATATTGCGTATTTTTTCTAATAATTGCGCTTTACTTAATCGATCGGCCATCGCTAGTGGCTCAACAATATGAGGGTTATTTTGTACTAGATTTTGATTGAACTGAGCAATGTTCGTTTGGCTCATCAAAGGGGTATTATCTTGTGTTAATTTATCCACCCAATGGCTGGGGGATAATTGTATTTCACTCATACCAATCACATCAGTACTGTAGTCAGGTACTTGGGCAAAAACATCAGCATTTAAAATGGATGCCGATAATACCGAGACTTTAAACAAGGCTAATAAATTATTTGTTTTCATCATTTTTCCTGTTTATATTTATCAGTGTAAGCTTAATACAATAATATTTTCATACGACGCTTTATCATTCGAGGTACTCACTACAAAAGTGATAAAACTTTACCGACCAACAAACCGCCGCCCGTCCCAACAATATAGCCAAGCAAAGCCATTAGCACTCCTACAGGTATTAAAGCACGAGAATATGCTGCTGCAAGTATAGGTGCTGAAGCCACACCGCCAATATTGGCCAGCGAAGCAATACCACAAGTGAACAAATCAAACTTAAATAATTTAGCAGCAATAACCATTAACACACCATGGATAGCCAGAATGACTAAGCCCATTAATATGTACATAGGCGCTTCTGTTAGCTCAGCAAAGTTCGCCCTAGAAGCAATAAGGGCAACAATTAAATAGAGCATAATATTAGATATTTCAGTTGCGCCAAATAGTTTACTTAAAGGCGTCATCGCACATAGCACCCCTATAATAGTGACTATCAATACCGTCCAGGTTGTAGTGGTAAAAAATGCGGATGTTGGTAGCATTTGGGCAAAATATTGTGTCACTGCTGATACCGCTAGTGCCAAACCAAGTAAAAACAATAAAGAAGCACTTTGTTCACCTTTAACATCCTGTTTTTGTTCACTTAACTTAGCACTAATTTCATCTAATTTATCGCTATTGGTACCAATCCAACGATCAAAGCGCTTTGAATAAGGCACCAAAGATAATAATAACATCACCCAAATGGCGTAATCTATCGAGTCAATAAGTAAGGTATAGCCCATCGAATTATCGGGAACATTTAAGGCTAATTGAATAGCCGCCATATTACCGGTCCCTCCCATCCAGCTGCCGCTAAGTGCAGCGAAGGTTTTCCAACTGTCTACTTCCAACATAGGTAAAAACAAGGCATAAGCCGCAACAAACGCAATACCAATAGTGATTGAAGCAGTGAGAAAGGCAAAAATAATTTTAGCGCCTAACTTTTTAATTTGCCTTAGATCTGCATTAAGCAGCATTAAAAAAATCATTGCTGGTAAGATATTCGTTTTAAACCCTTTATAAGCACTATTAATTTCATCTGTTTGTTGCCAAACACCAAAAGTAGACATTAGCATCACAGAGAAATATAAGATAACAATCGCCGGTAATACATCAAATATTTTTAACTGGCTTTTTGATTCAAAAAACTTCAAAGCGCCTGCTGTTACTAACAAAATGGCAAGATAAGGAAAGGCACTGATGATCATTTAATTACTGCTCTTTTTAACGTTATTACCAGCAAAATAACACTGCCAGTGTCAAAATAAAATAAATATTTCATAAAAACAATAATTGTTGCGGTATTTTATTCATGAAAAGCGAATGAACAATATTTATTTGCTTATTTTCTATTTGCTCTACGCACTTTCATGTTTAGAACAAATACTTCTGCTAGCTGTTATTGTACTAAGGTAATTGGCAATACACCTTTTGCTTGCTGCTTAGCGAGTAAAATATTAGTAAGTGCAGCCAAGCTTGGCGCAACAAATTTAGCCGTTTTATCATCATAATATGTATGACCGTCAAAGGTTGCCAACAGCCAATCACTGTACTGGTTAAATTCTGCTAATTTTGTTGGTAATTTTAAAGAAACAAATACCGTCGTTATTCCCTGTTCTTTAGCATACTTTAGAATTTTTAATGCTTTTGCGCTGTCATTGGGACCTTTTATTATCTCTTCAGTTCCATGTGCGAGATCT
>Ga0105358_10000108_pt1 | contig 33255 bp, 26 predicted proteins | sample GOMGulsemesocosm_5_FD_83509 | JGI IMG/M metagenome (GOLD analysis project Ga0105358, IMG submission 83509) | Methane-oxidizing microbial communities from mesocosms in the Gulf of Mexico - GOM15C Gulf of Mexico | ecosystem: Environmental > Aquatic > Marine > Cold seeps | place: Gulf of Mexico... | reverse complement strand
TGTCGCCAGTTGTGTTGATGCCTGTAGAGCACTTAAAAAGCCATGGGCTAGCAAGCTGGTTAACGCCATCTTGCGTGAATATCAGCGCCAAATGCCTATTGAGCTGGACAGCAAGCAAGCCTGGTTGAACCAAAGCCACCCAAAGTGGTTCTACAAGTCGCTTGAAGATGCCTGGCCTGAGCACTTTGAAAGTATTTTGAACAATAACAATGACCACCCTCCATTTACACTAAGGGTAAATCAAGCTATTACCACCCGAGAGGACTACCTCAAGCTCTTAAGCAATGCCGGCATCGATGCACACGCAACACCTTACAGTCGTATGGGAATCACCCTTGTCAAACCTTGCTCAGTCGATTTGTTGCCGCACTTTTCAGACGGTTGGGCCAGCGTCCAAGATGAAGCCGCCCAACTCGCTTGCGAGCTTCTTCAGCTAGAAGACGGGCAGCTTGCGCTCGATGCCTGCTGTGCTCCTGGGGGCAAGACTTGTCACTTGCTTGAAGCACAACAGGACTTAAATCTAACGGCCATCGACACAGAAGCTAAGCGTTTGGTCCGAGTAGAAGAAAACCTAGAACGATTAAAGCTCAAGGCCAAACTAGTCTGTGAAGACGCGGGGAACACCAACGCTTGGTGGGATGGTAAAGCTTACGACCGTATATTATTGGATGCACCTTGTTCCGCAACGGGTGTTATTCGCCGGCATCCGGATATCAAGCTATTACGTAAGCCGGCCAATATTGAGGAGCTGGTAGAGATCCAGCGCCAACTGCTAGAAAGTTTATGGGCATGTCTTAAGCCCGGCGGCATTTTGGTTTACGCCACGTGCTCAGTATTACCCCAAGAAAACCACCTGCAGATTGAACGGTTTCTCCTCAATCACAGTGATGCTCAAGAGCTGATAATTACCGAAGACTGGGGCATAGCCACAAGCTTTGGAAGGCAGCTATTCCCCCAAACCCAGGGCCATGATGGTTTTTATTACGCGCGTGTGCAAAAGATAGAACAATAGGCGTAGAATTGGCCAAAAAGAAAAGCGTATCCCTACATAATGCTTCGCTAAGCTGTTCATACTATGAAAATTATAATACTCGGCGCCGGACAAGTTGGCGGTACTTTAGCCGACAACCTCGCTAACGAGGCCAATGATATTACGATTGTCGATACAGACGAGGCCCGTTTACGTGAGCTACGTGACCATATCGACATTGGCGTTGTAACCGGTCACGCCTGTCATCCTGATGTGTTAATCAGGGCGGGCATAGAAGATGCTGATATGTTGGTTGCTGTCACCAATAACGACGAGATCAATATGGCGGCCTGCCAGATTGCTTATAGCCTATTTAAGACTAAGAAAAAGATCGCTCGAATTCGTGCACAGTCTTACTTGAACAAACCAGAGCTCTTTAACGACGATAACATCCCTATTGATGTGCTCATCAGCCCCGAGCAGCTGGTCTCCAACTATATCTTTCGTTTAATCGAGCATCCAGGCGCACTTCAAGTTGTCGACTTTGCCGATGGCAAGGTGCAGTTGGTAGCCGTCAAAGCCTATCATGGTGGCCCATTAGTTGGGCAAGAGCTCCGGTTTTTACGCCAACATATGCCGTCTATTGATACTCGAGTAGCTGCGATTTATCGTCGCGGTCAAGCTCTCACACCTGAGGGCTCGACAGTTATTGAGGCAGATGACGAAGTTTTCTTCATTGCGGCAAAGGCTAATATTCGAGCCGTCATGAGTGAGTTACGCCGACTGGAAACTCACTACAAACGCATCATTGTAGCCGGTGGAGGTAATATCGGTTATCGCTTAGCTAAGCGGCTCGAGAGCCGCTATGCGGTAAAGGTCATCGAATACCACTCTGAACGTTGCCAATTTTTATCCGAGCAGCTTCAGCGCACCATCGTTTTACATGGCTCCGCTTCTGATCAAGAGATGCTGTTAGAGGAGAACATTGAAAATACCGATGTATTCTTGGCGGTAACCAATGACGATGAAGCCAACATAATGTCATCGATGCTGGCCAAACGTTTAGGCGCCCGTAAAGTTATGGCCCTTATTAGTAACCCCGCGTATGTCGATTTAGTGCAGGGCGGAGACATTGATATTGCCATCTCCCCGCAACAGGCAACTCTAGGTAGTTTGCTTACGCATGTTCGCCAAGGTGATACCGTTAATGTGTACTCACTGCGCCGGGGGGCAGCCGAGGCAATTGAAATTATCGCCCACGGTAAACCCGAAAACTCAGGCGTGGTAGGCAAAGCTATTGAAGACATCGATTTACCCGATGGCGCGACGATTGGCGCAATCGTACGAGAAAACAAACGTGGCAGCGAAGTATTAATTGCCCACGACCACGTAGTAGTTGAAGATGGCGATCATGTGATTTTGTTTTTGGTTAACAAAAAACACACCCGCGATATCGAATACTTGTTTCAAGCAGAGAACTCGTTCTTTTAAGGCGAACTAATACGCAATGCACTTTTCCGTTATCTTTAGAGTATTAGGTATTTTGCTCATGCTTTTCAGCATGACATTGCTGCCGCCTATTGGTGTATCGCTATACTATAACGATAACACTTTAGTGGCGTTTTTAAGTGCACTGGCGCTTATTTTTACCTCCGGCCTTTGTGTATGGCTACCGAGTAATAAAACTAAACACGATTTACGAACCCGCGACGGGTTTTTAATTACTGTTTTATTTTGGGTTGTTCTCGGCGTTGCGGGTAGTCTTCCATTTATATTCTCTGAAGCCCCTGGTTTAAATTTTACTGACGCGATGTTCGAATCACTCTCGGGCTTAACAACTACAGGGGCAACTGTCATTACCGGCCTCGATGACCTACCCCATTCTATTCTATATTATCGCCAGCAGCTCCAATGGTTAGGTGGAATTGGTATTATCGTTATCGCCGTAGCGATCCTCCCTATGCTGGGTATTGGTGGCATGCAGCTGTACCGAGCAGAAACACCTGGGCCGGTTAAAGACTCAAAACTTACCCCTCGTATCACCGAAACTGCAAAGGCACTATTTTTAATTTACTGCACCCTTACTGTTACCTGCTTTTTATCGTATTGGGCAGCAGGCATGAGCTTGTTCGATGCCATAGGCCATGCATTCTCAACCGTGGCCATCGGTGGGTTTTCAACCCACGACGCCAGCATGGGACATTTTGACAGCCCTCTTATTTTCCTTGTTTGTATTATTTTTATGATCTTGTCGGGCGTTAACTTTGCGCTCCATTTTTATACCAGTCGTAACAATACTATTAGTCATTACTGGCAAGACCCTGAATTTAAATTTTACATTAGCTGTATCGGGATCGGAATCCCAATCACTATCGCCTATCTTTCATATACAGATACCTACGATTGGGTCACCAGCGCTATTCATGGCAGCTTTGAATTTGTATCTATATTGACCACCACTGGTTTTGGCACCGCTGATTTTTCAATATGGCCTGGCTTCTTACCATTTTTTCTTTTCCTATTTGCATTTATGGGAGGCTGCGCTGGCTCTACCGGTGGCGGCATGAAAGTCATTCGCGTCTTACTGATTTGCAAGCAGGGCCTTCGAGAAATAAAACGTTTAATAAACCCCAACGCTGTCATCCCGATAAAACTTGGCCAAACATCAGTATCTGACCGAGTCGTTGAAGCCGTCTGGGGGTTTTTTGCCGTTTTTATTATTTCTTATATGGTTATGTTTATTTTACTCATGGCCACTGGCTTGGACTTTCTAACCTCGGTGACCGCTGTCGGCGCCTGCATTACCAATTTAGGCCCAGGCATGGGAGACGTTGCACTTAACTATACCGACATCAATAGCCCAGCTAAGTGGATTCTCTGTTTTGCGATGCTATTAGGTCGCTTAGAAATATTTACGCTATTAGTATTGCTCTCTCCTAGCTTTTGGCGCCGTTAAGCGTATTCGATGTCTAATGACAGCTCCTCAATACAGAAGGCCGTAGTATTATTTGAAGTATCTTACGAACAACTATTAATAAACAATAAACAGAAGTCATCATTATGCGTCCATTACTCTTTATCGCCTGCTCAGTCTTATCCTTGGTTTCAAGTAATAATGTCCTAGCGGCTTCATCCGTTGTTGATCAGCTTGTTACGCGAACACTCGAAAAGAACTTACCCGATGTACTTTATGATAAAGCTGATATCCCCTGGGACTATGGCGTCTATACGTTAAAGATAAGCAAAGCTGGGCAGGGAGTATTTAAAAGCAACAGCAACACCCTCAACGGAGAGCTGCCTATTCATGTTGCGCTAAGCGGCAAAGCCGAAAAGGAAATTTTTGGCAGTTTGTTAAAGATGGATTGTAAGGGTCAATTCAACACAACGAGCGCCTTAATAATCACTCCACAGTTTGATAAAGACCTCGTTGAGTCGAATATAATAATCAATGTGCCAATTCCTGAAGCTATGCTCAACTGTCAAGGTTTACAAATTCCCATCAAGATACCTTTAGAGCAATTGCTCGCCGACGAGAAGCCAAAGTGGGAAAAAAGAATAAAAACTGAAGTAGACAATATACTGAAAAAATTAGGTATTTAAGGCCGAAATCTCAAGTCGAAGATTGAGGAGCGAGCGATGGATATACAGCAAGCACAATACTATATGTCCCTCGCTCTAAAAGAATCCAAACAAGCGCTCCCCAATTGTTTACCGAACCCTCCGGTTGGCTGTGTTATTGTCGATGACCGTAATAACGTCACAAAATCACACACCCTCTCGCCTGGACAATATCACGCAGAAGCAGCAGCTCTTGCAAAACTTTCCCCCAATAGCTCTCCTCTTTTTGTATTCGTCACCCTTGAGCCCTGCTCTTTTCACGGTAGAACACCATCATGCGCAGAAGCACTTATCGAGAAACAAGTTAACACCGTCTTTGTTGCTATCACCGACCCTGACCCTAGGAACAATGGCAGGGGCATATCACTTCTCAGGCAGTCTGGTATTAATGTTGTGGAGGGGGTTTTCGCAGACGAAGTGCAGGAGTTTTTACAGCCATACCTGAATCGCTCTTAACAAATTAAAGTTGGAAGCTGCTTATTTTGATTGATTTTTATATGGTATGGTTATGCGGCAGCCAATTTACACACTAGGCACGTTACTATAACAATAAATACCAAGCTGTACCCCCTGCCCTTTGAGGAAATCTATCATGGAATTACTATTCATTGGTTTAACGCTTTTTATTGCCTGTCATCTCATTCCTTCGTTTCCTCACCTTAAACAAGGTTTCACCTCCAAAACAGGGCCAAACGTTTATAAAATTCTATTCAGTCTAATCAGCATTGCGTCCTTGGTTCTCATCGTTAAAGGCTTAATGGCAGCGCCATTTCAAGACTTATATACGCCGCCAACTTGGGGCCGACATTTAAATATGTTGTTAATGCTCCCTGCTATTTACTTGTTTCTTTCAAACACAGCATTGCCCGCGCCCTCTACAGCAAAAACTATAACGGCTCACCCGGTAAACTGGAGCATAATTTTTTGGTCGACAGGCCACTTGTTAGCAAACGGCGATGTGGCTCATGTGGCTCTTTTTTCGAGCCTCGGTATATTTTCTGTTATTAGTATTATTACTGGGAATAAACGTGGTGCTATACCCCTCAAACAACGCCCACCAATATTGGCAGAAGCTGTCACTATTTTAATTACGTTGATTATTTACGGGGCATTGATGTGGGGCCACCAGTACATCACAGGCATGCCTCTGATCCCAAGCTAAGCAAGCGTTCACCGGCTAATGTTAAACTCAGTATTTGCAGACCCAGCTAGAGATATTTTTCGTTTGTTGTTGCTGTTTACAGGCAGTGCGGCAAGCTAGGCGAATGCTATATCCGCCTAAGAGCCCTCACGCAGTAGCGAGAGGGCTATGAAGAGGGTAATTATTTATACGGGTCTTCATATCCTTCCAAGAAACATTTGAACCGTTTATATTCCCATTGATATTGGGCGGGAGTTTCTAAAATCGCGTCTTCTATTGTTTTATTGAGCCCCACTAAAGATTCTTTGCAGCACTCACTGAACAATTCTGGCCTTGGTTTTTTAAACACTAATTTAAAGCCTCCAGGGATTCGCTCGGCATAACTAATTACGGCTTCGCAACCGGTCTTATTAATTAGGTTACACAACAGTGTCATGGTCAGTGCTGGCCGACCAAATAAGTCGACTAACTCACCGGCGCCATCATCTGGAACCTGGTCGGGTAATATACCGGTAATCCCGCCGGCTTTAATTGCCTTTAATAGACACATGACACCGCGTCGATTCGTCGGGACTAAACTTGCACCAGACTTTTCACGCGCTTGCTGAATAATAGCGCCAACTTCCGCATTTTTAGGGGGCTCAAACAAACTCGTCATTTCCCCAAATCGCGCAGTATAAAGACCAACCACCTCCCAGTTACCAAGATGAGGAGCGATAATGACCAAACCCTTGCCAGAACCCTGGATGTCTTTAACTAAATCACAACCCTCGGTTTCCAAAATTCTATCTTCCAGCCAAGACATATCCCGCATCCAGACTGCCGGTGTTTCCATCATCATTACGCCGGTTTCTTTCAAGCTTTGCTTTGCTAATCCTAGCTGCTCTAGCTTAGGCATATCTGGAAAGCACAGCTCTATATTCCGTAAAGTGGTCTTAGCCGCTTTGCTGCCGACATACCAAAGCAAACTACCGATCCCTCGTCCCATAGCGCGGCTGACACTTAGAGGCAAGTAAGATATGCCTTTCAGTAAATAACTAAGAGGACCTTTTTTAACATCTTTGGAATTTGCCTTAGGGCACTGGTCGGGCGGGAGCGTCATAATCATTCTGTTCTGCTGTTTGTGGGGCAAGCTTAACCGAAAAAGCAGCCTCAACCCAAACATATTGGCTTAAACACTCTTGCTAACGGTCTTCGTCATAGTGTTCTTGGGCCTCCGCCTATATAATTCGTCCCTTTGATTTATTCTGCCGGAGGCATGCTACGGTGTCCGACCCTAAAGCTGATGTACAAACTTTTCAGGGGCTAATATTAGCTCTCCAACAATACTGGGCCCAACAGGGCTGCGTGATACTGCAACCATTAGATATGGAAGTCGGAGCTGGTACTTTTCACCCAGCAACGACCTTACGCGCAGTCGGCCCCGAGTCATGGAATGCCGCTTATGTGCAGCCATGTCGTCGCCCCACTGATGGTCGTTATGGTGAGAACCCCAACCGCCTGCAACAATATTACCAATTTCAAGTTGTGATGAAGCCCAACCCGGCTAACTTTCAAGAGTTGTACCTTGCGTCTTTACAGGCCCTAGGAATTGATACCTTGGTCCATGACGTACGATTCGTCGAAGACAACTGGGAATCTCCAACCCTTGGGGCTTGGGGACTTGGTTGGGAGGTCTGGTTAAATGGTATGGAAGTTACCCAGTTCACCTACTTTCAACAAGTTGGAGGCCTCGAATGCATGCCGGTTATGGGTGAGATCACCTATGGTCTTGAGCGTATTGCCATGTATATCCAAGGTGTCGATAGCATTTATGACCTAATCTGGACCCACGGACCTCAAGGCCCTGTCACCTATGGTGATGTGTTCCACCAAAACGAAGTCGAAATGTCGACGTATAACTTCGAAGAAGCTGATGTAGATTTTCTCTTCCAGTGTTTTGATAAATACGAGTCGGAAAGCGCTCGCCTAGTTGAGAAGAACTTACCGCTGCCCGCTTATGAGATGGTGATGAAAGCCTCCCATACATTTAACCTTCTAGACGCTCGCCACGCCATATCGGTCACTGAACGCCAGCGTTATATATTGCGTGTCCGTACCTTGGCTAGAGCTGTGGCTCAGGCCTATTTCGATGCCCGTAAAGCAATGGGCTTCCCGTTGGCAGAAGAATCTCTGCGCAATGAGTATTTAGCACAAGAGGGAGAAGATTAATGAGTTGCGATTTTTTAGTAGAACTTGGTACTGAAGAGCTACCCCCGAAAGCGCTCAATACCCTCTCAAAGGCTTTTTCTGCAGGCATAGTTAAAGCTTTAAAAGCGCTCGAGCTTAACTTCGGCGACGTTAATATTTATGCCGCGCCACGCCGCTTGGCTGTACAAATTTTAGATTTAGACGAAAAAACCCCAAGTAAAGAAATCACAGTTTGGGGGCCGCCTGCAAAAATTGCTTTTGACGCCGATGGCAAGCCAACCAAAGCCGCTGAAGCTTTTGCTAAAAAGAACGGCATCTCGCTTGCTGAAATCAAAGCTGAAAACGACGGCAAACAAGAAAAACTAGTTTGCCGAAAAAGTGCTGGTGGTGAAGCCACAGTTGAAAAGCTAGAAGCTATTGTACAACAATCATTAGCAGCCTTGCCGATCGCTAAACGCATGCGCTGGGGAACTCGCCGCGATGAGTTTGTTCGCCCGGTACAATGGTTGCTTATGTTATTCGGCTCTCAATTAGTTGAGGCTGAAGTATTTGGTGTTCGCTCAAATCGCGAAACCCGTGGTCATCGCTTCCATTACGATAAGACCTTGGTCATTGACGAGCCTCGCCAATACTGCGAGAAATTAGAATCTATTGCCTATGTAATGGCAGATTTTAATAAGCGCCGCGAAATTATTCGCCAACAAGTTCTAGAAGAAGCCCAAAATGTTGGTGGCGTAGCTATGCTCGACGATGCTTTACTCGAGGAAGTTACCGCCCTAGTTGAATGGCCTCGCGCTTTGACCGGCCAGTTTGAAGAGCGCTTTTTAGCCGTGCCTTCGGAAGCCCTTATATATTCAATGAAAGAGCATCAGAAATATTTCCCGGTGCAAGATAAAAATGGCAAGCTAATGCCTTATTTTATCACCATCTGTAATATCGAGAGTACTGACCCGAGCCAGGTAATAGCCGGTAATGAAAAAGTCATTCGCCCTCGCTTAGCTGATGCGGCTTTCTTTTTCGAAACCGATAAAAAATCCAGTTTGGACGAATTTCGTGAACGTTTGAAGTCTATTGTATTTCAAGCCCAACTTGGCTCAATATTCGACAAGACCGAACGCATAAGCCAGTTAGCGGGCAAAATCGCGGAACAGCTTGGCGCTGACGTCAGCAAATGCCAACGCGCCGCTCAGTTATGTAAATCAGACTTAGTCACCGACATGGTCGGCGAATTCGACAAGATGCAGGGCATTGCTGGTTACTACTATGCAAGCCATGCAGGCGAAGACGAAGAAATAGCTAAAGCTTTAGATGAGCATTACCTGCCGAAATTTGCCGGAGACAAGCTTCCACAGAGTGATACAGCTACTATTGTAGCGCTAGCTGATAGGCTAGATACTCTTAGTGGTATTTTTGGAATTGGTCAAAAACCAACAGGTTCAAAAGACCCGTTTGCATTACGCCGAGCAAGTTTAGCGGTGCTGCGCTTGATGGTTGAAAAATCTTTAGATTTGGATTTAAAAGATTTACTCACTTTAGCCGTTGCTAACCATGGCAATAGCGTTAAAGATCCTGCTTCAATAGTTGATACTACATTTGATTATATAGTTGAACGTTTTCGAGCTTGGTACGAAGAAGAAAAAATTGTACCCGAAGTGTTTATGGCTGTCAGTGCAAAAAACCTTACCGTGCCGCTAGACATCCACCGTCGAGTTGTTGCTGTAAATGAATTTTCGAAACTCGAAGACGCGGCCGCATTGGCTGCTGCTAACAAACGTGTATCGAACATTCTTGCGAAGCTAGATAATGCTGTTAACGAAGACCTATCTGAAGATTTACTGCAGGAAGATGCTGAAAAAGCGCTTGCTGCGGCCGTTGCACAAAAATCGATAGAAATTGCACCATTGTTTAAAAATTCTGACTACACCGGCGCATTGACAGCATTAGCTGAATTACGCCCGACGGTTGATCGTTTCTTTGACGATGTAATGGTTATGGCAGACGATGAAGCTCTGCGTAATAATCGCTTGGCCTTACTTAATAAGTTGCGTCAGTTATTTTTACAGTTAGCCGATATTTCACTACTGGTCCCAGCCAAATAAGGACACTCTGTGAAACTCGTAATTCTTGATCGTGATGGTGTCATTAATGAAGACTCCGATAGCTATATAAAGTCTATTGAAGAGTGGCAACCTATAGAAGGCAGTATTGAAGCTATCGCAAAGTTAAGCCGGCTCGGCTTTACTGTTGTGGTAGCAACCAATCAATCTGGCTTAGCCCGGGGTCTCTTTGACCTCGACGATTTGGAAGCTATACACTTTAAGCTTACCGATATGGTCGAAACTCGTGGTGGTAATGTCGCCGCGATTTTTTACTGTCCCCATGGGCCTGATGATAATTGTAGCTGCCGGAAACCAAAAACAGGCTTGATAGACGCCATCGAAGTAGAATTTGATGTCTGCGCAGAAGGCGCCCCTTTTGTTGGGGATAGCTTGCGGGATCTCGAAACGGCATTAGCCAAAAAATGTGACCCCGTTTTAGTTACCACTGGTAAAGGTCAAAAGACTTTAGAAAAACTTATTGAAAACAATGTTGATGGCTTAGAAGAAGTACCGGTCTTTGCAGACCTCTCCCAAGCAGCAGACTTTATTGCAGACTTTTACGGTTAAGGATAGCTACCACTTTATGCTCGTTATTCGTTCAGTATTTTTTTATATCGGTTATGTATTAGCAGCCATATTCTTTGGCACACTGGCCTTGCCACTAATGCTCCTACCCTACCGTTATCGAGGTATTATTACGGCATGGAACCGCTTTAGCATTTTTTGGCTGTCTTTTTGTTGCGACATTAAAGTTGAGGTCCGAGGCTATACTGACGATCTTGATAAACCTGTTGTCGTCATAGCAAATCACCAAAGCTCCTGGGAAACACTCTTTTTACAATATCACTTTCACCCTATAGCCACTATTTTAAAAAAGGAGCTGCTGTATATTCCATTTATGGGTTGGGGCTTACAAGCACTGAAATCAATCGCTATCGATCGTAGCAACCCACGAAAAGCTATCAAGCAAGTCCGCCAAAAAGGCCAGGCTCGCATAGATGATGGTATTAGCGTTCTTGTCTTCCCCCAAGGTACACGACAGCAATACGGGAGTGATGGTGGAAGTTATGCACGCAGTGGAGCCGATATAGCCATAGCGGCAGGCGTACCCATTATACCCGTCGCCCATAATGCCGGTCAGCTTTGGCCCCCTCACGAACTCATTAAAAAACCAGGAACCCTAGTCGTTAATATTGGGGCTCCTATATCCACCGAAGACCGAAACAGTAAGGAATTAACTGCTGAAGTGCGGAACTGGATAGAGACTAATATAGTCTGATATTTTAGTCCCTTTGTTTTCCTAGCAGGCACTAACCATCACCACTACGCGAGCCCTATCAATGGGGCTAGTTCGATTTTTGCTATATGGAGATTACTATGTCCAAGCGTTTTTCCAAAATTCTAATATCTTCCTCCTCGGCTCTCTGTTTTTTCGTTGCCAGCTTCAGTTATGCTCTTCCACAGAGAATTACTGAAGTTGAGGGTATTAGTGAGTACAAGCTTGATAATGGATTGCAAATTTTACTATTCCCCGACCAAAGTAAAGATACTGTAACTGTTAATATAACTTACCGTGTTGGTTCAAAACACGAGAACTACGGTGAGACCGGTATGGCTCATTTATTGGAACATATGGTATTTAAGGGCACACCAAATCATAAAGACATACCTAAAGAGCTCAGCTCTCACGGTGCTCGCCCCAACGGTACAACCTGGACGGACCGTACTAACTATTTCGAGACCTTTAGTGCAAGCCAAGAAAATATCGATTGGGCTTTAGACATGGAAGCTGACCGTATGGTCAATTCATTCATTGCTCAAAAAGATCTCGATAGTGAAATGACAGTAGTACGCAATGAATTCGAACGAGGTGAAAATAGCCCATTTGGTGTAACCCTCAAACGTTTAATGGCATCAGCATTTAGCTGGCACAATTACGGAAAATCTACTATTGGTGCACGCTCTGATTTAGAAAACGTCCCAGCTGAGCGCCTAAAAGCCTTTTACACAAAGTACTACCAACCCGACAATGCCACACTTGTTGTTGCGGGTAAGTTTTCCACAGAAAAAATGTTGGCAAAAATTGATAAATACTTTTCAAAGATACCCAAACCAAACCGTCAGCTACCTTCGATCTATACGGTCGAACCGAGTCAAGACGGCGAAAAAGAAGTAACAGTCCGTAGAGTTGGTGATGTTCAGCTTTACGCCTCGGCTTATCATATACCCGCAGGTTCACACCCAGACTTTGCAGCTATTGAAGTTTTGTCGTCAATTTTATCTGAAACTCCCAGCGGCCGATTGCATAAAAAAGTTGTCGAATCTAAATTGGCTAGTCGTACTTTTGGGATGAATTTCCAATGGGCAGATCCAGGCTTAATGATTTTTGGTGCTCAAATTGATCAATCTGCTGACCTCAATAAAGCAGCTCTAGAAATCAATACTGTTGTAGAAAACACTCTAAAAAAGCCCATCGATAAAAAAGAACTGGACCGAGCCAAAAGAAAACTGATTAAAAGTTTTGAACTACGATTTAACTCCTCTGAAAACGTCGCAAAGGAGCTTAGTGAATGGGTTGGAATGGGTGACTGGCGTCTTTTATTCTTAAACAGAGATCGAATTGAAGCGGTTACTGTTGCCGATGTCCAACGTGTTGCCACGAAGTACTTGCAGCGAAATAATCGTACCTCGGGTAAATTTATTCCTACCAAAAAACCAGAGCGTGTCGATATCCCTCTCGTTAGCGACTTAAATTCCATGGTCCATGGTTATGTTGGCCGAGAGACAATTAGTGCTGGTGAATTATTCGACCCCTCCTTTGAGAATATTGATAAGCGAAGCCATTATTCTCAATTAAGTAATGGTTTGAAGCTTGTTTTGCTTCCTAAAGAAACTCGTGGTGATGTGGTATCGGCTAAATTTAGTTTTAATTTAGGTACCGAGAAATCACTGCACTCCAAGGCGGATATTGGTGATGCTGTCGGTGCCATGCTACAACGTGGTACCCGTAAATATAGCCGAGAAGAATTACAGGATGAATTCGATAAACTCAAATCAAGCGTGTCTATAGGTGGCAGCGCTACAGGCATCAGTGTAAGTATCAATAGTAAACGGGATAATTTTATCAAAGTCCTAGATCTCGTTGCTCATGTTTTGAAAGAACCTGCATTTGATAAATCAGAATTTGAGCAATACAAGGCCGCGCTCAAAGTTGATATAGAGCAAAGTCTTCAAAACCCACAGTCATTAGCATTCGCTGAATATAGCCGTCGCCACAGAGACTATAAGCCTGGGCACCCGCTATATGTAGCCAGTTTCGCAGAAGCTTTGGTGATTCTTGATAATCTACGTTTGCAAGACTTGCCCAAATTCCACAAAGGCTTTTATGGCAGCCAATACGGTGAGATTGCCGTTGTCGGTGACTTTGACTCCGCTAAAGTCAAATCTAAACTCGACGAGCTGTTTGGATCTTGGGATAACCCTTCAGTATTTTCTCGAATTGAACGACCCTTTAAAGCTTTAGAGGTTCGGAACACAGAGTTTGATACTCCAGATAAAGAAAATGCGGTATTTGTCGCTACGCTATCAATACCGATTAGCGAAGAGCACCAAGACTCCCCAGCTCTTTTACTCGGTAACTATATTCTTGGGGGCGGCTTTTTAAATAGCAGGTTAGCAACTCGACTTCGCCAAAAAGATGGTTTGAGCTACAGCGCTGGTTCCTTTTTACGCTCCAGTGCTTTGGATAACCGTACTGCTTTAGGTATCTACGCTATTTGTGCTCCTCAAAACCTCACAAAGGTAGAGCTCGGTTTTAAGCAGGTCATTACAACATTGTTGAAGGATGGTTTTACCGAAGAAGAGATTTTAAGTGCCAAAGCTGGCCTGTTACAAGGCACCAAAGTTAGCCGATCTCAGGACCGTGAATTAACAGGCCAACTTATTGGGAATTCATATTTGGGAAGGACTATGAAATGGCATCAGTCATTTGAAGCACGTCTGAACGCCTTAACACCAGATGATGTAGTAGAGGCTATGCGTAAACACATCAAACTGGATGACTTCTCTATAATTACGGGAGGCGACCTTTCAAAAAGTAAAAATTAGCCGCCCCTCCAATTTCTTCCAGCCTTCCCATAAAGCCGCATCCACTGCGGCTTTATGCTTTCTAACGCTCAGCTATCCTTTTGGTATTCCCATATTTAAAGCTTTCGCTCAAAAAGCCGATATACTTTTGACCTGGCATATAAAAAGTTTTTGCAATACTACTTCGCATTACCAATATTGACCTATCATTAGATAAGTTCAATACATTAAATACATCATTATTTATATGTATTTGCATGACTTACAGGTTGCGAGAACCCTCATTTATTTTATTAGCATTTACAGAGATACCCTAAATGTTCGTATTAAAATCTACATATCAAAGCCAGTTGGAAGCCAACTCTCTTTTGTCGCAAGAAATCACCGAACTCCGAGAAGAAAACAAATCTATTATTGCTCAACTTAAGCTTGCTGCTGATACAGATAAAGAGAATAAGGAAGATAACTCAAAAGAATTTGATCGACTTCTTCTCAACTGTACTCTTGATTGTATTGATCAAATTGAAGGTATTCGAAGTACTGTTTTATCCTCACACCAAGCCATTGATACCGGCAGCCAATCTACCGATCAGATTAATGGCTTGTTAGATGTTTCCAGCAGTTCATTAGAGACCATCGTTACTGAAATGAAAGGCTTAACTACTAACATGGGAGGCATGACTCAAAATATCTCTGGTTTATCCGAAATGGCTGACAACATTAATTCTTTTGTCGCTACCATTTCAAAAATATCCGATCAAACAAACTTATTGGCGCTTAACGCCGCTATTGAAGCAGCTAGAGCCGGAGAAGCAGGTCGCGGGTTTAGTGTGGTTGCCGATGAGGTACGTTCTCTCGCTAAGAATACCAACACCTCAGCAAACGAGGTCTCTGACTTAGTAAAACAAATCATCCATTCAACATCAGAAACAGTTGAGTCGGTTAATATCATTCAGGCTAGTAACAACGATCTTTCTAGCGGCGTTGCCAACCTGAATAATGACTACCACTCAATTATTGATTGTTGTACGTCGATGAAGGGCACCATCACTGATGCATCGTTACGAACCTTTATACAAACAGTAAAACTAGACCATATAGTTTGGAAGGGAGAAGTCTACGCCGTTGCATCTGGCAATAGTAATAAACCTCTTGAGGATTTTACTGACCATCATAACTGTCGAATGGGGAAATGGTATGACTCCACAGGCAAAGACAAGTATGGACACCTATCTGCTTTTAAAAATATTCACATTCCCCATCAACAAGTTCATCAGTACGGCATTGAAGCTCTTGAGTTTTTACTACATGGACACAAAACCCAAGCTATCGCGAAATTACAAGCCATGGAATCTGCAAGCCTCAGCGTAATGAACCAACTGGATCAACTAAGCCAATAATTTCCAATTCTACTTTTCGAACAATGGCGACAATATTCTTCTATATATTCAATGTCGCCATACAACTCTTCCAAAGACGCAGCGCTCTCACAAACCTCCCTAGCGTCTAATTTTCTTGTTACAAACAACGTGGATAACTCAGTGACTCACAAAGATCCTTTGTTCGTTATTTTAGTGTTGACCTTAAAATAATTATTTGCAGAGGAAATTATCATGAATATTAAACGTCAGTTTATCAAAGGTTTTGCGCTGCTCACTTGTGCTCCGGCATTTAGCTCTGTTACCCAAGCCCAGGTAGAACAGGTTTATTCTGTAACAGTAACTAACCTAACCAAAGGCATAAGCTTCACGCCCTTGCTTACAACCACTCACAACAAAGACGTTAAGCTATTTGAAGTCGGTCAAGTAGCATCAGACGAACTCAGCAGAGTCGCTGAGGGCGGTGTTGTGTCGGTATTGAAAGACTCTTTAGATTTATCCGATAATGTAGCCAGCACTCATACGACCTCCGGCCTGTTACTCCCCGGCAAGTCTATAAATTATACGATAACGTCCCAGTCCTTCGTCAGCTTCGTCAGCATTGCCTCGATGGCATTACCCACCAATGATACCCTAGTAGCTTTAAACCACGCCGTTTTACCTGGGTATCGTACTGGTATAGACACTTATTATATGACGGCTTATGACGCCGGTACCGAAACCAATGACGAACTTTGCGTTAATATTCCAGGGCCTCGTTGTGGTGGTACTCCGTTCTCGCCAGAAGACAGTGGCGAAGGTTATATCTTCCCAGCTCAAGGTATACACGGTGAAGCTGATCTTAAACGTTCTACTTATGATTGGCGCGGAAAGGTCGCCAAGGTTGTTATCAAGCGAATCCGTTAGTATTCAGTTTTAATCCTGTTTTTTGATATAAAAAAGCCGCCTCCAATATCATTGGAAGCGGCTTTTTCAATTTGCCTCTACATTGGATGCCAACTTAGAAGTTTTATATGTCTAAGTTTGCAACTGATAGAGCATTTGTTTCAATAAACTCACGACGAGGCTCAACTTGATCACCCATCAAGGTATTAAATATCTGATCAGCTCCTATCGCATCTTCAATTGTTACCTGCAACATACGACGTGTTTCAGGGTCCATAGTCGTATCCCATAACTGTTCAGGGTTCATTTCTCCTAGGCCCTTATAGCGCTGGATGTTGTAACCGCGTTTGGATTCCTTCATTAACCAATCAAGTCCATCTTTAAAGCTCGTCGTTTCAATCTTGCGCTCACCCTTAGAGAAATACGCACCCTCTTCCATCAATCCATTGAGCTTATCGCCTAGGGCGATAATGGTTTTGTATTCACCAGATTGGAAGAAATCATAGTTAAATGGGTATTCTGTTTTCACACCGTGAGCTGTAATTGAAAAACTCGGCAAATAAACCTGACGTTCCTTATCTTCAATTACCTCAACTTCATACCTGTGACTACCACTCCCGTGCTTTGCCACAACCATTGTTAGTAAGTGATCACTCCATTCTTGCATGTGGTCTTTAGAATTCAGGTTTTCTCTACTTAACATTGGCTGATAAACGATCTCTTCCAATGCAATTGCTGGATACAAACGAGATAAGCGGTTTATTGTGCCCATCACTACTCGATAAGAAGTTACTAAATCCTGCAAGCCATTACCGGTAATCCCAGGTGCATCTGCGTTCACATGCAAAGCACCAGATTCCAGTGCGACATTGGTCAAGAATGCTTCAAGGGCCGCTTCGTCTTTTAAGTACTGCTCTTGTTTACCTTTGCTGACTTTATATAAAGGCGGCTGGGCTATATATACATGTCCACGTTCTATCAACTCACGTGTTTGACGGAAAAAGAATGTTAATAGTAATGTACGTATGTGTGATCCATCTACATCGGCATCGGTCATGATGATTATTCGATGATAACGTAGTTTATCCGGATTAAACTCTTCTGCTCCAATACCGCAGCCAAGCGCTGTAATCAATGTGCCAACTTCAACACTTGATAACATCTTATCAAATCGAGCTTTCTCAACATTTAGAATTTTACCTTTAAGCGGTAAAATTGCTTGAGTACGACGATCTCTGCCCTGCTTTGCAGATCCACCCGCCGAATCCCCCTCCACTAGGTAGACTTCTGATAATGCAGGATCCTTCTCTTGGCAATCTGCCAATTTACCTGGTAGACCTGCAATATCTAACGCGCCCTTACGACGAGTCATATCTCGGGCTTTACGTGCTGCCTCGCGAGCACGAGCGGCATCAATCATCTTACCCACAATGGCTTTGGCTTCCTGGGGGTTTTCCAACAAGTATTCGTTGAAAGATGCCCCCATTTCTTGCTCAACAGCACTTTTAACTTCAGATGAAACGAGTTTGTCTTTGGTTTGTGAAGAGAATTTCGGATCCGGTACCTTTACCGAGATAACCGCAGTGAGGCCTTCACGTGCGTCATCACCGGTTGTCGAAACCTTATCTTTCTTACCAATACCCTCTTTATCGATATAACTATTCAAACCCCGTGTTAAAGCTGCCCTAAAGCCCGCTAAATGGGTTCCACCATCACGTTGAGGGATATTATTGGTGTAACAAAAAATACCCTCTTGGAATGAGTCATTCCACTGCATGGCAACTTCCACTGCAACACCATCATCTCGCTGGTTATTAAAATGAATAACCTGATTTACAGTGTTTTTATTCTGATTCAAGTAATCAACAAAAGCACTTAAACCACCTTCATATTCAAATATATCTTCTTTCCCACTACGCTCATCCTTTAGAACAATCCGAACCCCAGAGTTTAAGAAAGATAACTCCCTTAACCTTTTTGCTAAAAGATCATAATGGAATTCTATATTATTGAAAGTATCCGGAGATGGAACGAAATGAACCTCTGTTCCTGTCGTCTCAGTTTCACCTATTACGCTTAGGGGCGCTGTAGGTACACCATGTTCATAATTTTGCTCATGAACCTTGCCTTCTCGACGAATCGTCAGCCTAAGTTGACTTGATAGAGCGTTAACAACCGATACACCTACGCCGTGTAAGCCACCTGACACTTTATAGGTGTTATCATCGAACTTTCCTCCAGCATGAAGTACCGTCATGATGACTTCAGCTGCTGAAACACCTTCCTCGTGCATTTCAGTTGGTATACCACGTCCGTTATCAGAAACAGTTATAGATTCATTAGGGTGAACGACTACTTTGATCTCACTACAGTGGCCCGCGAGTGCTTCGTCAATGGAGTTATCAACGATCTCAGTTACCATGTGGTGTAGACCTGTACCGTCATCGGTATCACCGATATACATTCCTGGTCTTTTTCTTACTGCATCCAAGCCTTTAAGGACCTGAATACTCGACGAATCGTATGCTGACTCTTCTGACATGCTTTACTCCGTTTTTTCGATATAGCCCTTCTGGCCTATAACTCCCGTATGACCAAGGAGCACTGAAATTTTTATTCGAAACTTTGTTTCACAACTCCATGTTCCACGTGAAACATGGATATTCCTGTATTCTCTGTCCCTGCCCAGGCTGCAAGCAAAGACTCTTGTTCAACAGCGGTAACAAAAACTTGGGCATTGATGTCCATTAACCACTTGGCTAACCGTTTTTGATTAGACTTATCCAATTCCGCTGGTAGATCATCTACAAGGTAAAGGCATTGTTGTCCCATTAGCTCGGTAAAAGCTCGTCCTATAGATATTTTTAAGGCGCAAATAAGAAGTTTTTGCTGTCCTCTAGAAAGCGCTTGATCGGCAGCGAGTCCATTTATCTTTATTTTTATTTCTGCTTTATGAGCACCGTACCACGTATAACCAAGCTTCTGGTCCCTATCTTTTCCAGCATTTAACACCGTCTTTAGTGAGGACTTTGGTTCCCAGCCTCGGTAATAAGTGATTTCTATCCCTTCTAAAGGAAGAAAATCATGGATAACATCGTTAAATATCAGCTTTAGCTTACCGAAACAATCAGCCCTCAGAGAGTCGATTGCAGCTGCACTGTTGCAGAGTTCTAGCTCCCACGGGTCCAACTCAAAGGGATCTATTCTATCACGTCTCAGCAAGCTGTTCCGTTGTTTTAACGCCGTTCTATAAGCCTTCCACAACGGTAAGAACGTAGGTTTCACGTGAAACACTAACCAATCTAGAAACCCTCTTCGAGATTTTGGGGGGCCTTCGATTAGATCAAAACTGTGGGCATCAAGTAATTGAACAGGCAATAATGAAGCTAGCTGAGCTGCGCTGGTAAGGTTTCGCCCATTAACGCGGGTTGTAGACACGCCCTTTTCACCTCGTTCCAGACCAATTTTGAAATCAGAATCATTGATACTGACCTCAGAATAAATAACGAAGGAACTACTCTGGAAGCTAACAACAGGTTTTAGCTTTGAAGAGCGGAATGAGCGTCCAGTGGCACTTAAGTAAATGGCCTCCAATAGGCTAGTTTTACCACTGCCATTGGCACCATAAATGAAATTGAGTGATGGTGCTGGGTTCAGCTGAACTGAACCCAGATTACGAAGATTACTTACTTTTAGCCGGTATAGAGGCATTTATAAACGGACTGGGTCGATATTAAACGACTAAAGTCTCATCGGCATTACCACGTAAACAGCATCGCCATCTTCTGGCTCTTGTACCAAGGCAGAGCTGTTGGAGTCGGACAATGTAAAACGAACCTCATCAGTAGAAAGCACATTGACTACATCTTGAAGATAACTAACATTAAATCCAATTTCGAGATTTTCCCCAACGTAATCAACAGATACATGTTCCTCAGCTTCTTCTTGTTCTGGGTTGTTAGCCATTACAGTTAGTTGGCCGTCAGATAACATTAAACGAACACCACGATACTTTTCATTGGACAAGATTGCGGTACGAGCGAATGCTTGTTTTAGTTCGGTTCTAGACCCTATAACAGTCTTGTTACCATTCTTTGGTAGAACACGTTCGTAATCAGGGAATTTTCCGTCAACTAATTTAGAGGTAAATGTATAACCATCTGTAGTCGCGCGTATGTGGTTACTGCCCAAGCTGATAGTTACAGTGCGATTACTATCTTCAAGCAACCGAGATAACTCAACAACACCTTTTCTAGGTAGGATAGCTTGTCTTAGCTCTTGAATTTCAATGTCTAAATCTTTGGTACACATTGCAAGACGGTGACCATCAGTAGCGACAAAACGTAGTAGGTCCTGACTCACCTCCCAAAGCATACCATTAAGATAATATCTGACGTCTTGCTGTGCCATAGCGAAAGCCGTGCTATCAATTAAGCGTTTTATAACACCTTGTTCACTGCTGAATTGAAGGTCTTGGTCTGACCCTTCGACGTTAGGAAAGTCTGCGGCCGGTAAAGTAGAAAGAGTGAAACGGCTGCGCCCACTTTTAATAGTGACCTTCTGTCCATCTTCGATAAAATCGATAGTAGAGGAGTCTGGTAATGACCTGACAATATCAAAAAGCTTCCTGGCAGGTACGGTTATTTCTCCGGATACACCAGGCTGTTCTAACTGAACACGTCCCACAATTTCAACTTCTAAATCGGTGCCTGTTAATGCTAGACGATCGTCTTCCAGCACAACCAATACATTGGATAAAACTGGCAATGTTTGGCGACGTTCCACCACGCCAGCGACTAATTGCAATGGCTTTAATAAGGCTTCGCGAGAAATGCTGAATTTCATTTGTGTATCCTAGGTCAATTTTTATATTAGTATTATCTAATTTAAAATAAGATTAAGTAGTAAGAGAGCGTAAAAGATTTTTAACATCTTCTCTTATATCCGCGTCTTCTTCCTTTAGTTCTTTTATTTTCCGGCATGCGTGCAAAACTGTCGTATGGTCACGCCCACCAAAGGCATCTCCAATTTCTGGGAGACTATGATTGGTAAGCTCTTTAGCCAACGACATCGCAACTTGGCGTGGTCTCGCAACAGAACGACTACGCCGTTTGGATAATAAATCTGCTACTTTGATTTTATAATATTCTGCAACAACGCGCTGTATATTATCGATACCAACTTGCTTATCTTGCAGTGCTAGAAGATCTTTTAAAGCCTCACGTACTAACGGCACGTCAATATCACGGCCAGTAAACTGGGCATTAGCGATGACTCGCTTCAAGGCGCCTTCAAGCTCACGAACATTTGATCTAATTCTTTGGGCTATAAAGAAAGCAGCTTCGTTGGGTAACAACATATTGGATTGGGTTGCCTTCTTCATAAGAATAGCAACACGAGTTTCAAGCTCGGGAGGTTCGACAGAAACCGTTAAACCCCAACCGAAGCGAGACTTCAGGCGCTCCTCCAAACCATTGAGTTCTTTCGGGTAGCGATCACAAGTTAAGATAATTTGCTGGCCCCCTTCTAACAAGGCGTTAAAAGTATGGAAGAACTCTTCTTGAGAACGCTCTTTGCCCGCAAAGAACTGAATATCATCAATTAACAGGGCATCAACGGATCGATAAAAACGTTTGAAATCGTTGATCGCATTGAGCTGCAATGCTTTAACCATATCGGCAACAAAACGCTCGGAGTGAAGGTACACGACTTTGGCGTGGGGGTTCTGCTCCACCAAATGATGACCGACCGCATGCATTAAGTGAGTTTTACCTAAACCAACCCCTCCATAAATAAACAATGGGTTGTAAGAACCTCCGGGGTTTTCAGCGACCTGTTTTGCAGCGGCTAAACCAAGTTGGTTAGACTTACCCTCAACAAAACTTTTAAACGTAAATCCTGCGTTTAAGTAGGTTCTATGCTTTAACCGTCCTTCTACCTCAACATTAGAGGGCGTCGCAATATCCATCGTTGGGGTAATAATAGCTGGGCGGTTAGCCCCAATAATATTGGAGGGTGCCTGATTCGACTGCATCTGGTGTGATTGCGACGAAGTGCTGTCAAAACTTAAATCGCGCCCAGAGTGTTCGCGGTTATTTGAGGGAGCCTGAAATGCTTGAGGCTGACTCGACGTAACTTGCATGTCGTTATACGAGTTCTGAACCGGCGGAGGCATAGAAGGTGTCTGTTGCAGTACGACCGGTTGTTGTTCAGAACGTCGTTGGAACCTGCTCGGCTCACGGGATGCAATAGCCACAGCAACCGATAAACGCATGCCATTAGCATTGTCGTTGACGAGCTCAACAATACGAGAAAGGTACTTATCATTGACCCAATCATGTATGAATCTATTGGGTGCCAGTAATTTTAAACTGCCATTCCCATCTACTTGAGGAAGAAGTGGCTTAATCCAAGTATTGAATTGTTGAGGAGGTAACTCCTGGCTCAGGCTGCTTAAACACTTGTCCCAGATTAAGTCTGGCAAGAAAATCCCCCAATTAAACCCATCGGTTTATGTTAATAAATAGTCGTCTAACTAAAGTTGCTAACAGAAAACAGCATTACTACAAACAAATATTTTGATGATATTTTAGGCAATAATAACCACACAGATGACAAAAGAAACTCAATCTATAGGGCGTTATTTTCTTGTTATCGTAAAATATAAAGGTCTATAAGATGAGTTAGATGCAAGAGCTAACACTAGTATAAAATTAGACCGCTAGCGTAACCGAACCAAGCAAAGTTATCCACAAAAAGCGATAAAACTTAAGAAAATGAGTCGGTATCTATGGGAGGTCACCGCCAGCCTTATCTTGGATCAATATTGTACTTTTCATAAAAAACACTCGATCTGTGGATAAAGCTGTTGAAAACTTGGTGAAAAAATGTGCATATATTAATACTATTGATAAAAACCTTAGTTTTCACCGTAGTCATTGCATTTTGCCAACTAATTCATTAAAATCGCGCCTCATTTTTCAACGAGCTGAACTGTTCATTACGGAATTCAGTACACGCTCTAAACCGCAATGAACACACACGGATTAAAGACATGAAAAGAACATTTCAGCCTAGCGTACTTAAACGCAAACGCACTCACGGTTTCCGCTCGCGTATGGCGACTAAAGCTGGTCGTAACCTTATTGCGCGTCGTCGTAGTAAAGGACGTAAGAGTCTAGCCGCGTAATATTATACTAGATTCAAAAGTACTGGAGTTTCGGCTTGTCGCAGAATTTTAAATTTGATAAATCCCTGCGCCTCTTAAACTCCAGTGGCTTTAAGCCAGTCTTTGATAGCTCAGATTTTCGAGCCTCCCAGCAGCACTTCCTCATACTTGCAAAAACTAATGAATTAGGTCGCCCTAGACTTGGTTTGGTAATTGCTAAAAAAAATGTCCGCAACGCAGTAGATAGAAACCGAATGAAACGTTTAATTCGTGAATCTTTTCGATTGCAACAACACCAACTCCCTCCAATCGATGCTATAGTGCTTGCTCGCCGCGGCATGGAGAAATTGGACAATGCCGACATCACTAAACACTTTTTAAAGCAGTGGCAGCGGATAACAAAAAAAGCCGCAACATCTTGATATGAAACCAGTACTTATTGGTCTAATTCACGCTTATCAATATATTGCGAGCCCCTGGGTTGGCAATCAGTGTCGTTTCTATCCAAGTTGCTCACACTATGCTGAAGAAGCCATACAAAGCCATGGCTCCTTAAAAGGAGTAGGTCTAACTATTATTAGACTGGCCAAATGTCATCCATGGCATCCCGGCGGAATGGACCCAGTCCCAAAACCCTCAACTCATCCCAACCAAGATTAAAATTATGGATTGGCAAAAATATCTACTTATTATCGCGATGGCGGTCACTTCTTATTTGCTAGTATTAGAATGGAACGACTTTCAAGATCGTAAAACAGCAGCCGCAACTCCTACAGCTGTTCAACAAGAAACTCTAGGTTCAGCTAGCGACAGCAGTATTCCAGCCCCGGTTGTATCAACTCAGGCTTTGAATAGTGATGTCCCCAGCAGTGAACCACAAGCTACTGCTGTACCCCTTAGTAATAGCGGTAAACTTATTAGGGTTAAAACAGATACTCTAGATTTGCTGATTGATACCCACGGCGGTGATATCGTCAAAGCGGCGCTTCCAAAGCATTACGCCAAGATAGACACACCGGATGAGCCCTTTGTAATCCTCAATCGTACCGCGAATAAAACCTATATAGCCCAAAGTGGCTTGATTGGTCCAAACGCTACCGATACAGCAGCGGGCCGCCCAACCTATCGAACTACCTCGAAAGAATACGTTCTAGGTGAAAACCAGGAACAACTGGCAGTAGATTTGGTTCATCAACAGGGCGAAGTCAAGATTACTAAGCGGTTCATATTTAACCGTGCCGATAATCTGGTGAACCTGGAATACTTAATCGATAACAAAAGCGCCAGTAATTGGAAGGGTAATATCTACGCTCAAATCAAGCGTGATAACTCAGCGGTTTCTGTCAGTAGCGGCGCAATTGGCATGCAACCCTATTTAGGGGCGGCATTAACCACACCTGAGGAAAACTACAAAAAACTCGATTTCGACGACCTTGATGATGAGTCTTTTAATGTTGATATCAAAGGTGGTTGGGTTGCCATGGTTCAACATTATTTCTTTAGTGCTTGGATTGCGGACCCAGAACAGGATAACAAATTTCAGTTACGTCACTTAGGCGGCAGTAATTTATACACCTTTGGTTATACCGGCCCACAGATGCTAGTAGAACCAGGCCAACTTGGCGTGATCAATAGCCGCTTTTATGTAGGCCCGAAAGACGTTTATCGTCTCGAAGAACTGGCTCCTCATATTGAACTAACCGTTGATTACGGATGGCTGTGGTGGATAGCTAAACCATTATTTTACCTGCTTCATTGGATCCAGAGCTTCATAGGCAACTGGGGTTGGTCTATCGTAGTATTGACGGTAATTGTTAAAGCGGCATTCTTTAAGCTGACCGCCACTAGTTATCGCAGCATGGCTAATATGCGCAAGCTGCAACCTAAAATGGCTCAGCTTAAGGACCTCTATGGCGATGATCGTCAGAAGATGTCCCAAGAAACAATGAAGTTGTATAAGAAGGAGAAGGTCAACCCACTTGGCGGTTGTCTTCCTATCTTGATTCAGATGCCGGTATTTATTTCTTTGTATTGGGTGCTTTCAGAATCAGTTGAACTTCGACATGCCCCATTTATGTTGTGGATCCAAGATCTATCGGTCAAAGACCCTTACTTCATCCTGCCGTTAATAATGGGTGCTACACAGTGGTTTATGATGAAGTTGAACCCAACTCCACCAGACCCAATGCAAGCTAAGATCATGATGTATATGCCGGTATTCTTTACCTTCCTATTCATGTGGTTCCCAGCTGGTTTGGTATTGTACTGGGTAGTCAACAATACAATTTCAATGATCCAGCAATACATTATTACCAAACAAATTGATGCTGAAGCGTAACACCACAGCTAAGCCGCTTAAAAACGGCTAACGAATAAAGGTCCAGCTAAACAATAGAATGAATTACAGTTTAATTATTGCCCATTCTATTGTTTAGCTTCCTAACTCTCTTTTTTATGCAGTAGCAATAGCACCCCCACCTCAGAGCCTACCTCTAATACACACGCTTTTATCCCGAAGCAATCGATTTCAGTAATGAAAAATACTTTTGCTAAATTTTTATATTCTCAAACTGAAAGCGAATTTGGCAATGTCTATTTGTCGATGTATAAAAGTAAATTACGTATAAAGACCTTAATTTATAGTCTTAAACATATATATATATGTACTAGCCAAGTCACGGCACACCACAAAATTTTTAATCAAAGCACCTCTGATAATATATTCATTCAGACCAATGAAATAAACTCAGTTAGCAAATATATAATAATCATGAGCGGGAAGCGCAAGGGATTTAAATTCAAATTGATCACGTCAATAAAATCAGGACTGTCGAAAAAATAAAAAATAAAAAATAAAACGATAGAAACAGCGCGGGTAATGAACAAAGGCTGAGACATAGCGATTAAAAGTTGGGGACATGCCTACGATGCAGACAGTGCACTAAACAATATTTCAAACCAAGTTAAGCATATGAATCAAAGTAATTTGGACATATTTAATTCTGCACAACAACAAGCTCTGCTAAGCAATGCTATAAACAGTAATATCTCTGACCCAGTCCTACTAGCCCAATGGCCATTAGCAAACTCGTAATCAAGGGCAGGCTCATACCATCCTATGAAACCTAATCATCACAATTGGTGTTGAAGTAAAAGGGTTTGAGCTGCAAACGGTCCAATGATCTCTTTGTAGAGTTAAACTTTTAACCCCTGCAGGGCTTAGGCATAATGCCCTCTATTCTATTATGATAAACAGGCACAACTCGCACATGCTCGAAGAATATGAGTTTTCAGATACTATTGCCGCCGTCGCCACCGCTCCAGGTCGTGGTGGGGTTGGTATTGTTAGAGTTTCAGGTAAAGACGCTAAGGCGATCGCCGCTAAAATTTGTCCCCGTTCTTTAGCACCTCGTCATGCTCACTACTGTGGGTTCATGGGCTCCGATAAAAGAGTTATTGATCAAGGTTTGGCGATCTATTTCCCGGGCCCGGATTCATTTACAGGAGAGGACGTACTCGAGTTACAGGGCCACGGAGGTCCTGTTATTTTGGATATGTTATTAGAAGAGGTTTGTAAGCTGGGTGCCCGGCTCGCAAACCCTGGAGAGTTCTCTGAGCGTGCCTTTATCAACGACAAACTCGACCTAGCCCAGGCAGAAGCTATTGCTGACCTTATTGATGCAAGTTCCAAACAAGCAGCTCGTAACGCTGTTCACTCCTTGCAAGGGGTGTTTTCACAGCAAATTCAATCAATGGTTGAATCCCTAATCAGACTGCGTATTTATGTTGAAGCGGCTATCGATTTTCCAGAAGAAGAAATTGACTTCCTAAGCGACGGAAAAGTCGCAAAGGACCTTGCCAATCTCCAAAGTGATTTAGAGCAGTTATTGGCACAAGCACGCCAAGGTGTTCTGGTACGCGAAGGCATGCAGGTCGTTATAGCCGGCAAACCCAATGCGGGGAAATCGAGCCTACTCAACGCCTTGGCGGGGAGAGATACAGCTATCGTGACAGACGTTGCTGGAACAACACGAGACATCCTACAAGAACAAATTCATATCGATGGTATGCCGTTGCACATCATTGATACTGCAGGTTTAAGGGACAGCCCTGATGTCGTAGAGCGCATAGGTATAGAACGTGCCTGGCAGGCTATTGAGACGGCTGATAGAGTCTTGTTAATGGTCGATGGGCAAGATCTAGTCGAGGGTTCTACATTGGAGGCTAAAGAAATATGGCCTGAGTTTACCGCTAAAATTAAAGACCCAAGTCGATTAACGGTATTAATCAACAAAGCAGATATCTCCCAACACGGTGTTGGCTGGCTCAATCAAAACGAGTGCCTTGGTATTAGCGCTAAATCAGGCCTTGGACTTGATGATCTAAAGAAACATCTGACAGATGTTATGGGCTATCAAGGGGCTGCTGAAGGCGGTTTTACAGCACGCCGCCGTCATATAGACGCTTTAGAGAGGGCGCAACAAAGCCTAAATACAGGGCATGAACAACTACATGGTCTTGGTGCAGGAGAGCTTTTGGCGGAAGATTTACGACAGGCTCAAGATGCCTTAGGGGAAATTACCGGGACTTTCACCCCAGATGAATTGCTGGGCAGAATTTTCTCTAGCTTTTGTATTGGTAAATAACGCCTTAGAAACGTCGTATTCATAGTTCAATATTCAAAATAAAAGCGAGCCCAGAGGCTCGCTCCCCCTCCGACTGCCCTTTTTCTCAGCCCTAAAACCTACCGAATTGCCCCAACTCACTCGGACTCTCAAATAAAACAGCGCTAATTTACGAGCTCACCCGGTTTATTTATAGGTTTGGAGCTTAGATAAGCGACTCATTTTAGTGATATAGCTCCGTTATGATCATTTTAAAAACGAAATAGCACTAAATCTGAAATTTTTTTAAATTTAATAAACAGCTTATTTTGCAACTGACCGAAAGTTACAACTCACTTTATATTTAACTAACCACAAGTTATCCACAGAAAATTTCAATATTTATAATCACTTAGATAGAGTTACCCACAAACACTCACAGGTTAACCACATAAGTGCTTAATTTTGTTCGTTTTTTACGCTTTTTTAAAAATGATAATTGAGCTGTGGAGAAAACAACTAACAAACTATGTATTAAATGGGAGTAAAAATGTGAATAACCCTGAGTTATACAAAACCCCTAAAACTATCCAAGATCCATCCAGTGCTAACTCCCAAGATACTACTAGCCTCAAGGCCTATAAACTTAGGTACTTAACAACAAGGTAAGCTATTGATTTTTAATGGAATAATACGTTTATCAACAGTATTATAGCGGCTACATTATTACTATAACTATATTCTTTTATATATATACATACATATATATTTATCTATATATTCTATTTAAGTAATTATCGAAGTTTTATTTTCAAATACTCAAAAAACTATTCTCGTATAGCTTTTGTACTCCTTGTGAAAGATCCCTATAATGCTCGCCCTTTTTCTGATTCACCGATAATGCTCGGCGAAGGTTTAATGATTCGTGGATTTCAAAGAACAATTTGATGTCATCGTGATTGGTGGCGGCCATGCTGGTACGGAAGCTGCGTTAGCTGCAGCACGTATGGGATGCTCGACGGTGCTCCTCACCCACAACATTGATACCTTAGGGCAAATGTCCTGCAACCCTGCCATTGGTGGAATTGGTAAGTCACATTTGGTGAAAGAGATTGACGCCTTAGGTGGCGCAATGGCCTTGGCGACCGATCGAGCTGGAATACAATTTCGAATTCTCAATAGCCGCAAAGGCCCCGCAGTAAGGGCTACTCGCGCTCAGACTGACCGGATATTGTACAAGGCTGCTATCCGTGAAATTTTAGAAAATCAGCCTAATTTAAAGATCTTCCAACAATCGGTAGATGACCTTATTTTTCAAGGTGAGAAGGTCGTTGGTGCCGTCACTGCGATGGGCGTAGAGTTTCATGCTCGCACAGTTGTCTTAACCGCAGGAACCTTTCTCGGTGGGAAAATACACATAGGTTTGGAAAGTCATTCCGGTGGCCGAGCTGGAGACCCGCCTTCGATAGCGTTGGCGAATCGATTACGGGAGTTACCGTTTCGGGTAGAGCGCCTGAAAACTGGAACCCCACCAAGAATTGATGCTCGATCTGTGAATTTTGAAGGTCTTAGCGAACAATGGGGCGATCGCCCTGCTCCGCTGATGTCATATATGGGCAAGCAGGAGTATAAACCTGAACAAATTTGCTGTTGGGTGACTCACACCAATGCTCGAACCCATGAAATTATTAAAGCGGGCCTAGATAGATCTCCGCTGTATACCGGCGTTATCGACGGAGTTGGGCCTCGTTACTGCCCGTCCGTTGAAGATAAAGTTCATCGTTTTGCCGATAAAGATTCTCACCAAATATTTATTGAGCCAGAGGGGCTTACAACCCATGAGTTGTATCCAAATGGCATATCGACCAGCCTCCCCTATGACGTTCAAATAGAATTAGTTCACTCGATTAAGGGGTTTGAGAAAGCGCATATTACTCGCCCCGGATATGCCATTGAGTATGATTTTTTCAATCCACAAGATTTGAAACATACCCTTGAGACTAAGTTTATCGAAGGCTTGTACTTTGCCGGACAAATCAACGGTACGACCGGCTACGAGGAAGCGGGTGCACAAGGTCTACTGGCTGGCGCCAATGCGGCATTGCAAGCCAAAGGCTTGGAGCCATGGTACCCACTGCGTGATCAAGCGTACCTTGGTGTTATGGTTGATGATTTAATCACCATGGGAACTCAAGAGCCTTATCGCATGTTTACCAGTCGAGCAGAATATCGATTGTTATTACGCGAAGACAATGCCGATGCTCGTCTGACAGAAATCGGTCATAAATTGGGTTTGGTGAGTGAGGATCGTTGGCAGCACTTTTGTGAAAAACAAGAGAACGTTGCTGTCGAAGAACAACGACTTAACGATACTTGGGTACAAGCAGGTAGTACTGAAGCCGAGGCGTTGGAACCAAAATTAAAATCTTCGCTGAGCCGCGAGTACAGTTTGATGGAGTTGCTCCGCAGGCCAGAACTCACCTACGGTGACATTGCTGATATATCGGCCTCACCAAAGGTTTTAGCTTCAGAAGTTACTGAACAGGTGCAAATTACAGCCAAGTACGCCGGTTATATACAACGCCAACAGGGTGAAATAGACAAGCTTCGCAAAAGTGAAAATACCCTAATCCCCGATGATTTTGTCTATGACACGCTTGAGGGCTTATCGAATGAGATTACCCAAAAGCTAAACGACGCTCGTCCGGCGACTCTTGGTCAGGCATCAAGAATCCCTGGGGTAACGCCGGCCGCGATTTCCTTGTTATTGGTGTATATGAAAAAACACGGCTCATCACGCAAACATAGCGCATAACTTATGACTGAACTTGACCCCTTACAGAAAACCCTTGCACACGGCCTTCGTCAGATGGGGTTAGAGCTTGAGGAGTCAGTTCAGGCAAGACTGATCGCGTATATTCGATTATTTGAAAAGTGGAATAAAGCGTATAATTTATCCGCCGTGCGTAATGTGAACGACATGGTTACTCGGCACCTGCTGGATAGTTTGTCGATTCTTGAGCACATCAAAGGCCAGCGTCTGATCGATGTTGGAACGGGTGGTGGCTTGCCGGGTATTCCGCTGGCGATCTGCCGGCCCGATACCAAGGTTGACCTATTGGACAGCAATGGCAAAAAAACACGGTTTCTATTCCAGGTGAAAACCAGCTTAGGGCTCGATAATGTCGAAGTTCTTAACTGTCGAGTTGAGTCGCATCAGCCTACTGAATTGTACGATGGCGTCGTTAGTCGCGCCTTTGCTAGCCTTGAAGATATGACCTCAGGCTGTCGTCACCTGCTCAAACCGGATGGGCGTTTTTGGGCCATGAAGGGAATTTATCCAACAGATGAATTGAAGCCTCTCGAAAAACACTATATGGTCGCTAGCTCCCACGAATTAATGATTCCTGGAGAAGAGGCTCAGCGGCATCTTTTAGAGATCGCCGCCCAGCACTCATAATTTCTGCATCGAAGGTCGATACTGCATAGCGCAGTGAGCCTAAACCTCGCGTGGTTACTCATCACATTAGGGTTTTGCAAAGCAAAAAATAAAGGAAAATACATTGAGTTCATCAGGTCCTTGCCGTTTGTATGCAATCGCTAACCAGAAAGGTGGCGTTGGCAAGACTACGACGACAGTCAATTTAGCGGCCTCTTTGGTCGCCACCAAAAAGAAAGTTTTGCTGGTTGATCTGGATCCTCAAGGTAATGCCACAATGGGCAGTGGAGTCGATAAAAACAATGTAGATCTATCGGTTTATCACGTACTCGTTGGTGAAGCGAAGATTAAAGAAGTGATTATCACGCCTGAAGATGGCAGCTTTTCAGTTGTTCCAGCCAATGGAGACCTTACTGCAGCAGAAGTTGAAATGCTCGCAATGGAAAACAAGGAGTATCTTCTAGAGGCTGCATTGGCTGATGTGGTTGACGATTTTGATTATATATTGGTCGATTGTCCTCCCTCCCTGAATATGTTGACGCTAAATGCCTTGGTTGCTTGTCGGGGTGTGATTATCCCGATGCAGTGTGAGTATTACGCTTTAGAAGGTTTGTCGGCGTTGGTGAGCACTATCAATCAAATTCAGGAAGCGTTGAATCCCAAGCTAGAAATAGAGGGGATTTTACGCACAATGTATGACCCTCGAAGCAGTTTGACAAAAGATGTATCCACACAGTTAAGTGAATTCTTTGGCGATAAACTTTACCGCACCTGTATCCCAAGAAATATTCGTCTAGCTGAGGCGCCAAGTTATGGCTTACCCGTGTTGGCGTACGATCGCCAATCAAAGGGAGCAATTGCTTATTTAGCACTTGCGGGTGAAGTGATTCGCCGTAATGAAAACGAAGCCAAACAGGCTCAGCCTACCACCGTCTAAACGGTCCGGTAGCGACAAAAATAAGAACGTAAGGACTGCTACGTATGGCTGGCAAAAGAAAAGGTTTAGGAAAAGGCTTAAATGCCTTACTTGGGGATGCAAAAAAATCAGCCCCCGAAGCAATCGCTGCCGCCAGTTCACCTGAGCCAGGGCTTGATGGGACACTTGCTCAAATCCCAGTCGAATTTATTCAGCGTGGTAAATATCAGCCTCGCCGAGATATGCACTCTGAAGCATTGGAAGAGTTATCTGAGTCCATTAAGGCTCAAGGTGTAATGCAGCCTATTGTCGTTCGACCTATCAGCGACCCCAGTAATCCCGGTATTCAATATGAAATCGTGGCGGGAGAGCGACGCTGGCGTGCCACTCAGTTAGCTGGGCTTGATAAAATTCCGGCGGTTATTCGCGATGTACCCGATGAAGCCGCAATTGCCATGGCGCTGATTGAAAATATTCAGCGCGAAGACCTCAATCCTATCGAAGAGGCTATAGCCCTTAAGCGATTGCAGGACGAATTTGAGCTCACCCAACAAGAAGTTGCTGCGGCTGTCGGAAAATCCCGAACCACAGTAACTAACCTTCTGCGTTTAATCGCTTTAGGTGATGATGTTAAAAAAATGTTGGAACACGGTGATCTAGAGATGGGGCATGCCAGAGCCCTATTGCCATTGCCGAGCTTAGAGCAGCGTGATGTCGCTCGGCAAGTTGTTGCCAAAGGCTTATCGGTACGCCAAACAGA
>Ga0105358_10000107_pt1 | contig 33288 bp, 37 predicted proteins | sample GOMGulsemesocosm_5_FD_83509 | JGI IMG/M metagenome (GOLD analysis project Ga0105358, IMG submission 83509) | Methane-oxidizing microbial communities from mesocosms in the Gulf of Mexico - GOM15C Gulf of Mexico | ecosystem: Environmental > Aquatic > Marine > Cold seeps | place: Gulf of Mexico... | reverse complement strand
GCTAAAGGCGTTATGGCTCTTAAAATATGAGTGAACTGAAAAAGTACAACGGTAGGAAATACGAAGTTTTGTTCTGCACTGAAGTGTTAAAAGACTGCGTGTACCTTGAATTGTCAGATCGTACAATCGAGCCTTTTGAAGTTCTAGCGAAGGCAACTCATTATGATGAAATTGGCAAGGTCGTATTCGATTGCTATAAGGAAGAAATACCCATGCATTTGATCAAGTGGTTTATGGCTGAGGTTGAGAAAGAGAATTGGCCAATATAATTCGCAAGTGTCCAAGCCATAACAAACGCAGTCAATCTGACAGTCTAAAACTGTCACCTTTTGTGCAAGGAAACGCACAAAAATCGCCATTTTTAGCCTGCAGTTGCTGCGGGCGTTACAACTCTATTTGCTGCGTTGTATATCGCGGTAAAAATTCTCGTGTGATCCAAGGTTCATTAATTCGAGAACGAGAGCACCGTCATTGAAGCTATAACCTAGAAGTGTAAGCTGTTTGTTCATTTTGAATTTATAGACGCGTAGAAAGGATAAATTTCCTTTCTTCTGTTCGCCGAGATTAGGATCAATCATTAGCTTTTTAATGGTCGTATCTAAGTCTACCTTTTGGTTTGGCTTAAGTTTTTTTACAGCCTTCTTAAAAGTAGGAGTTTGTAAAACTTGCAGTGCTTTAGCCAAAGTCGTAGCTCTCCAGCTTACCTGCTTGTTTTTCGGCATCAGCTATTAAGGCGTCTTTTACAAACTCATATGGCAGCTCAGGATTGCTTTCCATGATTTCACCAATCTTGGCCCAATGTTCTATTTGTTTGGGTGGGGTACGGTTAAGAGCTTTAGCCATTATCGTTGCTTTTTCAATAAGGTATTGGTCTAATCGAATACTAGTGGTAGCCATTGGGAATCCTCGTGCAAAATTTAGTTGATTGTAGCAATATGCCACAATTGAGGCAAGTTGTAACAAGCGGTTGCAGCGGACAGTTTTTCGCTGTCACCTTTTTTGCAAAAAAACATCAAAAATGTCGCCAACAAAAAACTGCTCGGTGAACCGAGCGTTAAAAAGTGCTGCCGCTTAAAATCAAGGGTCGCGGTAAGCTGTAAGTTACTAAACAGTAGCAGAGAATTCAGCATCAAGAAAAGAGTAAAGTCGTATGCCAGTTACTCTATTCCTGTTGCCATTTACAAGCTCAGTAGAAACCGGCAAACTCCAATTATTCGTTAGAGCTTGTCCCATTAAATATCGTAGCGGCTGCTAACTAATGTATTCAGCGGTCGCATTAATCAAACAAAGTGGCTTCACTTTTTTCTATTCAAATTCAAAGTGTTGCTGTTTTAACAAAAACAGGCACGGCGTATGGCCTCCGCTGCATCGCAGCTACAGCCATCGCATGCTGTAAGCGTTAGCTCCTATTAAGTATTGATCAATAATCATATAAGGAAATAATGCTTAAAAATATTATACTATTTATAGTTTTGTTTAGTGCTTCGTGTCTAGCTGATATACTTTTCTTGGATGCTAATTACACTTATTTCAGTATGTACATTAGAAATGACCTGACTATTTCTGTAGTCATGCTTGCCTGCTCAAAATTTAATACAAGATCGGAGTTACCACCAAGAAAAACTCATACAGTTCAGAATAAATAGGTGGTGCTAGTGTTTTTTCAACAAAAGCTAACAAGAGCATTATGCTCGCAACCTGCGGCCGCTGGGACGGCTTACACGCCACTTGTTCCTCGCTTTGTTACAGCCGCCCCATATGTTGGCGTTATGTGCTTATCCCGACTACAAAGGTTGCCTGTAGAATGGAGGTAATGTGATTGATCACTTTGAAATTAAGACAATAAACTTTGATGACTGCAAAATGTTTTATGCCAAGGTCTTACCACCATTGAATATCGAGCTAAAGTGGGCAGATGAATCAGCAGCTGGCTTTGGCCTATGCAACAACTCAAAAGTTGGATTCATGATTGAAAAATTTGAGAGTAGCATTTCTTCCCACATTGCTTTTTCTGCTGACAGTAAGGAAGCAGTCATTAATTTTTACAATACAGGCATTGAAAATGGTTTTCTATGCAATGGTCAGCCAGGGCTGCGCAGAAATTACGCGTCAATTTACTATGCAGCATTTCTGTTTGATCCCGATGGAAACAATGTAGAAGCTGTAGCATATTTATAGTCCGCACATAACAAGTTTGTGTTGTTCACACCCTGCGGTTGCTGGGACGGCTTTCACGCCACTCGTCCCTCGCTCTATTACAGCCGCACCATATGTTGGCGTTATGTGAAAAGGGAAAGCGTTTTGAATAGAGGAAAGTGCCTTTGCGGAAAGATTCAATTTTCTATCGAGGGGAAAATAGAGGGTCGGCCATAATTTTTCGCAGATCTGGGAGAAATCCCCAGTACCTCTGGTTGGTGCGAACTCGATTGGTTATTTATTTATGGCTGGTTGTGAAGTTTTATTTTTGGCCTCACACATAGGATTATTGGCTGTGGTTTTTTAATGCCCTGTTGATATTGAAAGTATTTTCAGTTATTTGAAAATTCGTAGTCGTTTATAAGAGGGTGATTCTCACTGCTATAGTGTTGTATTTTTTTAGCATTGTTAGATCGTTACCTGAATGAAGGAAATCGAAAATGAAGGAAATCGAAATAATTCAAATTGGACAGTGGCGATGGGTATTCGGTCGGTGCCTGGCCATAGCCTTGGTTGTCTTGGTCTCAGAGGTGTCTGCGGCGGGTGACTGGTTTGAGCATGAGTTTGGAGAATTGCGCTCTTATCATAAGAATTGGCTGGCGATCTGCACGGATAAAGGTAAAGGCATATGTCGAACGGTTCAAGCAGTTCGGAGTCATCCACTCGTAAAGTCACAAACGTTCTTCAGTTCAGAGAGACTGGCTGTCATTGTTGTACCCGATGTCGGTTATCTGATCGAGATTAGTACTGCTACATCACGTGGTCCTTACGTGCTGGAGGTTGACGGTACACCTGTTCAATTGTTGGAAAATCAGTGGCTGTCTGGGGATTACTATGGCGGTCAAGGGTTTATTTATCTTTGCGATACGAGCCTGAATGCAAAGCTGGTAGAACTGTTTCGCAAGGGCAACCGTGTTAGGGTATATCGAACTGACGGGTATCACCTTCTAGGGGAGTTTTCGCTCATTGGTGTAACAGCGTCTTTAAATGCGATTTCCGACCTCTATGAATCCTCGCATAACATTCAGAGGAAAATGCCCCGCGAACCAAGAGCTTGCAAGGGTTAATGTTAAACGCCACATAGATTACCCAAAACGGGATATAGTGGACTACAGGAGACTTTGACTTTTTAGGAGGGGAAAAAAGGTACTGCCACTGTTCGCGGTGTCGAAAATATACCGGCTCGGCATCCTCAGCAAATGCCAAAACTGAAGTTGCAAACTGGAGTTTAGAAACGGGAAAGGAGCTCATAAAAACGTTTGAGAATAAACCAGGCGTTATTCGAGCTTTTTGTTCGAATTGCGGTTCTCCAGTTTACGCGAAAATTACAAATGACCCTGATCACATAAGAATGCGACCAGGGTCTTTTGAGAGTGCTGAAGGAGTTGAAATATCTGGACACATTTGGGTGTCATCGAAAGCACCCTGATACAAAATTGAAGACTCTTTACCTCGCTATATGGAATCAGCGTGACTCAAATGTTAACTGAGAAAACACGTAATCGGGTAGCCGGAGGTCTCTAACCTCCAGCCCCCACAAAATACTGTATGCGGATCCGCACAGGGCGTTTCCCGGAAACGTTTAAAATATAATGGCCAATTATCTCCTTTATACTCCAATGATGGCTTCTGATTTTGCGCCACTACTCCTAGGTCCGATCGGATCTAGAGCAAATGAGCTGCACAGGCTCCTCATTGATTTATAGGTTCAGGCCTTCACCCTGTCCCATCCATTACGATGGGCGTTTGGTTACTATGCCGTCTGCTGATTTCTGCTTAATCACCACATTAGCTACCTAATAAGGCACTATCGGTATTCATCAATTTCGCTTTTCTCTGGTGATGAATTCAGAAAAACCAAGGCATTTATAGAGCAGCGCCTCACTGCTATTTTACCGATCGCTTGTTAAGCAGATCTCCCCAGATAAGGACATGAACTTTCACTGCGCAACTGCACCGTTTACGGTGGCCGTTAAAGTACATGGCTTCGTCGTCTTGGACCCAAAGAGCTTCACGGGGCCAGCCTTGCCAACTCGCCTTCAGCCTACGTCTCATATGATGTTTTCATCAGCTCGCCTTAATAATTGAAACAAAGGGGCTAGCGGCTTTATCCAGACCAGATTTCACTTGAGGCCGTAATGGTCGAGATTCTTTCCATGTCATTTGTAGACAGTAAAGGTCTATTGATTGGGGGAGAATCACGTGAGGGAATATTGGGTGTTGCCTACGCAGGCAGGCATACCGAGACAGTACTAGGGGTTGTCAATATTGTTGGCGGGTGGATTGGGGCAGGCCTTCCTGCCTCGGAACAGATTAACCAAACAATATTTCGATGGGGTTCCGACTCTAACACGGAGATGCTGTGGTTATATGGAAATAACGATCCTTATTATTCTCTATCTCATTCTCGAAAGAACTTTGAAGCTTTTCAGCAAGCTGGTGGATATGGCAGCTGGCATGAGATTGAACCTCCTGAAGGGATCGATGGCAACATTATCAGCATGTTACCGTCATTGTGGTCAGCAAAAATTGAAAAACATTTAAAACAGCTGGGCTTGCCCTATAAAAAAAGTTCACCTTTTAACTCAATTAACGAGTGGCCAAGTTATCAAAATAGCCAGCTACCAAGCGAGTCAAAAAGTGCAGTTAAGGCTTTGCTTCCCAACGTTGCGTTTAACTCCGTCAATACAGCTACGAACATTGAAAGGAACAAGCTTAGTGGTATTTGGGAAGGCTGGATGGGCTATAGTGCACAAATCGATGTAAAAATTGGCATTTACAATGCGTCTAACGACAAAATAATAGTTGAATTTGCTCAGGGTAGCGAGGGCCAAGGCCTATATTATGACAGAATGACACTTAGCTATGATGGCGATTTACTAATAGACAAAGACATTACCGGTGCTGAGCTCATACTCGAAGTACGTCCTGATGGGGATATGAATATCGGTATGCGGAATAACCCAAATTTTTGTATCGGTGTTTTAAAACAAACTCAGGTATCACCTGTTGCTCTATAACAAATGTCATCAATCTGACATTTACTCGTCAAGGATTTTGCAAAAAGACGGCAAAAACCGCGCCCAGTAAATGCAATTGTGCTTAGCGTTAGCTGCTTTAATCAAACTTGTACTAATATTGCACAGGTCAGTATTTTTAGTTAGACTTGTACCATTAATTGTACAACTATGAAAGGAGGGTACTATGAGAATTGTATCTTTTACCGAAGCAAGAAATGGGCTTAAATCAGTACTTGATCATGTCGTAAACGATGCTGATTATACCGTTATTACACGCAGAGATGCTGAAGATGCTGTTGTTATGTCTTTGGATCATTACAACAGTCTGATGGAAACTGTTCATTTACTAAAGTCACCAGCTAACGCAGCTCATTTAGCTCGCTCTATTGAACAATTTAAATCCGCTCAAGTTACTGAGCGAGAGATATTAAATGACTAGATTGTTAGCGTGGACCGATGATGCATGGGCTGATTATGAATATTGGCAAGGACAAGATAAAAAAAACCTTAAAAGAATTAATAAATTAATTACCGACACTAAGCGCTCTCCATTTGAAGGGATTGGAAAACCAGAGCCTTTAAAAGAAAATTTATCAGGCTTTTGGTCTAGACGTGTGGATGAATCTAATCGTCTTGTATATGCCGTTAATGATAGTCATATTACAGTTATCTCTTGTCGCTATCATTATTAATTACAACCAGCAGCTAACAAGTTTAGGCTCGGTAATTGTCTCCGCTACTCCGTGGCTACGCCAATCGCGGGCTAAAGGCGTTATGTGGCTTCTACAAGTCCGCAGTTGAGTCGCTCTAGTCAGTTATCTTCCGTATACAAAATTATTACCGAAAAAGCAGGCAATTGAAATTGCTAGGAAAATTCCGGTTTATAACTTCAACAGGGAATAAATGTCTGACCTAATATTTTACACAATTATTCTTGCCATTGTCTCTACAGGCATTGGTGTTGTTTTGGCTGTGTCTGTCTGGCTACGAGTAAAGTCAATTATCAAGCCCGAACAACAAGATTCTGAGTTACGTGGCAAGCAGATCGACGCACTTGTTATGCAGTCTGGTGACTGGGCCAACGCTGCGGTAAATGTAGTTATTGGAGTTTTTCTTGGAATAGTAATCAACGGCTTGGTTCAACTGATATCGACCGGTCTTTGGTCTGTTGCGGTGCTTATTGTGGTGCTAGCTGCCGTACTGTTTTTTTTAGAGTCATGGTTTGATGGCCTGTTTGAAAAAGTCTTTCCCAGCGGGATACGACCAGCACGCAAACCAAAAAAGGTGCGTAAAGCACCGCTGGCACGACGTATTAGCTTCCCTTCGGGTCTTGTTCTTGGGATTGTTTTAGCTGGTCTCGGCTTGGGCGATCGACTCCTGGGTTGGCTCTTTTAGGTCCTATGATGTCCAATTTGACCGATACCGTTCATTCCCGCTATGCGCATGAGGCATATTGCCGTCAGCCACATAAGTTGCATCACTTTAGCCCCTGCGGGGCTGGGACGCGTTTCACGCGCCCGTGTGCAAAGCGTTATATTCCACCCAATTTCACACCTGCTTCTCGTCTGCAGGCTGCTAGTAAACTCTCAATCGAATCTTGATTCTGAAGCGTTCTAGCTATAGCGACAGCGCCAATCATCATTGCTGTTACTGATAAAATATCTTGTTCGTCACAGTCGGTATAGCTACTGGCATAATCCATAATTGCTGTATTCATGCCATGGTAAGTGTCGGCATAAGCTGTTTTTATTACTTTATCCTGCATATTTATGTCTGTGGCCAAGAACGCTAACGGACAAGACAAAGAGCGCTCTCCTTTAACATGCTCCAAGCTTAGGTATGTATTTAGCAGCAAAGACAACCACTGTTTATTAGTTGTGCCGTCTGGCTTAAGGTTGGCTAGTTTAGTGCTGCTGGCTCTAAATTTTAATGCCTCACGGTAAAGTTCTGCTTTACTTGTGAAATGCGCATAAAACGCGCCTCGAGTAAGCCCGCAGTTATTCATCAAGTCATCGACTGTAACGCCTTTAAAACCTTTTATTGCAAATAGTCTGAAGGAGCTATCAAGAATTCTCTCTCGGGTTTTATTTTTGTGCGTCTTTGTATATGGCATAGGGCTAGGCCTTCTTATGATTATATATGTTATTTATCATATATAGAATCTACTCTAAAATGAATCCTGATCTTTGGGAAGGAAATGAAATATGAATATTTTTTACGATATCGTCGTTGGACATCAATCAAATCGAAGGCAACATGGAAAGTCATCTTGGAAGTTATCACTGCGCCGACATTGATTTTACTTTGCTAGTGACCCGATAAATTCGATTTTTTGCTATTGCAAAGAGTATCAGCGCTCACTGGCTCAGATAAATGGTTCGGGCTTTGGGTGCCAAAAGATAATTTTAAATTTACAAAGGGCACACCTTCAACGTACAGGTGTGTTGGCGATTTAGGTAAAGATGTAAATTATCTGTTCTGTAGCACTGTTTTGTGCGCTGCGATAACAGCAGGTAATTTTTACTCCGTATCAGCAGCTTCGTTAGAAAATAATAAGTTCACTGCCAAAATGTCAATCTACGCGTCTTCAGCACCACCATGGGTAATATTCCCCGATGATGTGCCAAAATTTGCCACTCTACCGTCAGGAATGAGAGGCTAAATACCTAACATAAACAGGCAGCAGTAAGCTTATGAGTCAAGAATATAACAAGTGCCTGCAATCTGACCTCCGGTCACTGTCACCTTTATTGCAGAAATCCGCACAAAAGGCACCAGTAGCCTTCGGCAGTTGAGGCGGGCGTTATGAGTCATTAAACTTTGAATGTACATCCATGCTTTTATGTAGAATACGCGCGATCAGAACACTTTTTTTGTCGTCTATAGTATAGAAAATAATGTGGCTGCCTTGAGGATATTTTTGGTATCCCTTTTTTATGTGATCGCAGTTGTTGCCTATTACAGGAGTATTGGAAAGCAAATGAAATGTCTCATCAAACTGCTTAATATAAGCAAGGCGCTGTTCTCGCCCCCAGCTTTTTTCAGTGAATCTTGCGATAGATCAAATCAGCTTTAGCGCGTTGAGTTAAAGAAAATGAACTCATATATTATTTTCGGCATCCAATTCATCCATCAAAGTCGCGTAGCTATAGTCTGCTTTTCCGCTTTGTTCTCCATCTATGAGCATTTGACGCAATATATCCAGTTTACTTTCTTTATCTTCAAGCACTCTCAAACCCGCACGTACTACTTCGCTTGCAGAACTATAGCGGCCTATCTTAATTTGGTGAGCAATAAAGCCATCAAAGTGATCGCCCAATGTCATACTTGTGTTCTTAGCCATAGTTTATTCTCCAAATACCAATATATACTTAATTGTGGTATAAAACTTATAACAAGTCAAAGCATAGAGACGTGGCAAAGTTGTCATCTTTTGTGTAAACACACGCAAAAAAGCCGCTATCTCCACCACCCTGGTGTTAAAAAACGAGATGAGAATTTTATGGTGTCATTTTGAGGATAAATACTTGAATTTCTCACCTGCATAACAAGCTGTTATACGGGATGAGATTGGAACAATGCTGAAAGCATCAAAATCAATCAAAGCTGGCGTTGCTAAAGTGACAGGACAATATAACACTATGGATATTGAAGAAATTTTGTATCAAGCTGCGGTTGATTTAATTGAAACGCGATATCCAAACGCGGCTGGTGGCGCAGTAGCCGTATTGACTAAATCAGGTAAGGTTCTTACAAGTATTGCTCCGGATACAAAAAACGATGCACTGTCACTTTGTATGGAAGTTGGCTCATACTTAGAAGCTCATAAATTAAACGACTCTGTGACTCACTCTATTTGTGTCGTAAGAGCAGCGATTGATGCTAAGTATGTTATCTTGACTCCCTGCGGTGTTTGTCAGGAACGATTAGTGCACTGGGGAGGCAGTGTCTTAGCGGCTATTAGCAATCCAGAGAACAAAGTTGTTTTTAAACAGCTTAGAGAGTTACAGCCCCACCACTGGTCTACAGTAAACGGTGAAAAGTTATAAGTCGCGGCACTGCAAATTCTTCTGGGCTAGCTCTCTTTCACGCACTCTGTAAAGCACAATCCGCAATGGCACGCAGTGCCACTTGTTCATCAATCGATGAAGATGCCCCTGAAATTCCTATGGCACCTAGCAGTCTACCCTTATCATAAATCAGTACTCCACCGGCTAATGGGATAAAACTTCCAGTAACGGATGCACTAATACAAGTGGCAAACATCTGTGGAAGTACTCCCTCTTGAATCAGCGATTGCAGTTCACTGCTATTAAACCCCATGCCTAAGGCAGCACTGGCTTTTCCCTGGGCAATTTGGCTGCGGTGGATACCGCTATTATCGTCACTGGCAAACGCCTTCAAATGTCCGCCATTATCCAGTATGGCAAAGGTGAGTGCAGCTGATGTCAACCTCTTGCCTTGCAGCGTTGCCTTTTGCAGTAATAGCTGCGCTTGCTTTAATGTTATTCCTCGATGATTCATAACCAAACCTAACCCCCCTCAATATTATTGTCAATGACATGCTTAAACATAGCACCGCGCTTATAAGCCCCAGCCCCAGCTTGAATTATTGGCGTTGCGCAATTCCCACGATTGATGCATTAATGTCGTCTGTTGCTCACCCGCCGCGCCCAGAGCAATATACAACGGCTTTAGATGCTCATCGCTGGGATGGCATTTTGCTGCAAAAGGCGCTTGGCTGCGGTAGTTATAAAGTGCCGCTAAATCTTTTCTCTGAACTTTATCCTGTAACCAGTCAATAAAACTCACCGCCCAAGGTTGCGGTGCACCCGACTTCGCTAATTCAGATAAATTATGGGTAGCCAGTCCTGTGGTGACTATCATGATTCCTTGCTCGCGAAGGCTTTTTAGCGCCACGCCTAATGTGTAGAGCTCTTCTAAGCTATTATTGATCGGCAAACTTAAAGCCGTGATAGGGATATTGCCACTGGGATACATCAATTTTAATACCGACCAAGCGCCATGATCTAAGCCTCGATCAGTGCCTTTTAGTGTTATATCACTAGCCAATAAGCAATTAACAAGAACTTCTTGTAACCACAGTGGGCTTGTAGAGTGGTACTGCTGCTCATATAAAGCTTGTGTGAAACCGTAGAAGTCATGGATTGTTTCAGGGCGCTCGCTAGTGCTATAAGTCAGCGCTTGAGTTTCCCAGTGTGGTGAAATAATGACTATCCCGTGTAGATCCGTTATGCATTGACCTAACTCAGCTAAGAACGCTCTAGCGGGGCTCTGTTCGATGACCCGCATTGGAGATCCGTGGGACAGATATAAAACGGGGGCGATGGACATAAGTAAACCTCTCAGTGGTGTATGAAGATTGTCAGTGTTGGCCAACATCGGTAGGGAAATCTTGCGCTCAAATGCCATTGTTGACAATACTTTGTTTTTACAATTAACTGTTAACTAATAGTTGACAGTGTAGGGGCGTAAATAATGGATAAACTGACATTAATGCACAGTTTTGTCGCGGTTGTGGAGCAGGGGAATTACACCAAAGCGGCGGTTAGCTTAGGAAAAACGAAAGCGATTATCAGCAGGCAAGTTTCCCAGTTGGAAACTTTGCTCGGGGTTAAGTTAATCAACCGTACCACCCGCAGTATCGCCATTACCGACACGGGGCGTAGTACCTATCAAAGTGTTCGCAAAATTCTCGATGATGTCAGTGCTTTAGCGCATCATGCGGCAATCGAACGAGAAAGTATTAGCGGGCGGATACGTATTAGTGCTCCGCAATCATTTACCGAGATAAAACTCATTGGGCTGCTGGCAATATTTATGCAGCGCTATCCTAATATCGAGGTGGATTTACAGCTTCAAGACCGCTACGTCGATATTGTTAACGAAGGGTTTGACCTGGCGATTCGAATTGGTCAGCTGCAAGATTCTAGCTTAATCGCCCGGCCTATCGGCAGTATAGATTTAAAACTGGTGGCAAGCCCAAAATTGCTAGAGAGATTGGGAGAAATTAATACCCCAGCCGATTTACAAAATTGCCCAGTGGTACTGGATTCGAATAATCGTTTAGGTAGCAAGTGGCTATTGATCAAGGATGGACAAAAAAATTGGATACAGCCAGTAGCTAGCTTAAGTGTCAACAGTGCGGTAGCGGCTAAAAAAGCGGTACTCGCTGGGCTAGGTATCTCTTTGTTACCTGATTTCGCGGTGGCACAAGAATTAGAGCAACAAACACTCGTTTGCTTGCTTCAAGAATACAGCAAGCAAAACATAGGGATATATGCCCTCTATCCACATCGTCAACACTTGAGTGAAAAAGTGAGAGTGCTAGTAGATTTCTTGCAAGAGTGCCAATAACTCAATTAAAGGGTCAGCATATAGAGGGTTGTGACAGAATACATTTACTTGTGACTAAAAATTAATCCAATATAAAGCCCATGATTGGTATTGTAGGATAATTAAACTGTTTTACTGGTCATTAGATTGATCGCCCGGCCATTCTCTACCGGTAAGTGGGAAAATAGGTCTCATCTATTGACTGGCATACTAAAAAACTTTGCATAATACTATGAGTGATCTGCTCAGGCTTGTTACAGGCAAGTCAAAGTATCAAATTCACTACCTCAGAGGGAATAAAAAAATAGGGATAGCATACTCAGCGGCAAGTATTGATCTGATACACCCTCTAATATTATGCACACGCACCCAGAGTTCTCCGAATTGCGTTTTAGGTGAACATTAAGATAAGGCAACATCCTTGAGCGACATAAAGGTTGTTTTTCGGATCTTTAATAATTCTTATTTGTCATCCAAGCGGATAGAAGAAGGGCAAAAACGTTGTATGAACGCGATATAACAATCAAAGAATTAGCGCTACTAGCTATCCTTTTGATACTGGGTTAAAAATTGCAATTATTGGTTGTTAAGATTTTGTCGCCCATATTGAAAGATAGTTTTCTGGTAGATCTAATCTAAGGATCTATTATGGCACAAGGATTTACGACGCTTAGAAATTCAAATTTGAGCAGTAACTCTTCTGGCAGTAACCAGAATTGTTATTACTGTACCGTTGCCGCGCTGGCGGGCATAACCACTGGAGAATTGATTAACTATACTGGAATAGCAGAGCAGAATACTGCAACAGCCCCCGAGATTCTTGGTCTAATGCAAACAGCAGGCGTCGCTGCACCAACAACCACAACTTTTAATAATGAGGCTTCTTTATCCCAAGCCTTGAATACCTTGGCCAATAATGAAGCAGTAGGTTTGGCGTTCAGTAGGCATGATGGCACAGGCCACATGATTGTAGCCGCCAAAAATGGCGTTGGCGTTTGTGCGTATATTGATTACCAAAAAAATCCGCCGACGATCTCACAGGCATTCCCTGAGCCCTTAGCTAATATTAGGGAGGCACATGTATTTCATCGCGCGTAATTCTTAGATAATGCCCAATTGCCTGTCAAACGACAGCTCAAAAAAATAGTAAGAGGGCTCTATGGCATATTTTTGATCGGTTAATTCAGAAAAAATAACTATGGACGAAGTAACTATGAATGCCGACTACGCTAAGCAAAAGCGCTATGGTTCTTAGTTGTAATTTTCAAATAAAGAGCTATTGTGCAATTTTGTGCAAGGTTACAGTCCAAATTTAAGATTAGCTGCAGATATCGCTGTTGATAATGAAAGTATATCCTTTGCTGTGCGTGACAATTAAGCTGTCACAGAGCTGGAATACTGATAAGAAGGTGGCCTGTTTGAGATGGCCACTTTAGTTTATCCTGTTGCTTATTCCAAGGCATTTAGCAATACTAAACTCAGCACTGCGCTTGTCAATATTAGCAGATATAGCGCCAGTTCCCGTTCCTCTAAAATAGCAAGATATGCCTTAGCTTTTTTTCTAATTAGCGCTCCTGAAAAGCTAGCTTCGCATTTTTTTATTAATTTTGCTAAAGCAACCAAGAGAGTAGGCATTGATTTTATTTTCCAAGATAATACAGAACTCGACTTATTCATAATTACATCCTATCCACAATAATATTTTTGGTTTTAGTCTGATAATGTGCTTTGGTCAGGGCCAACGCTTTAATTGTTAGTTTGTTTCTCGACACTGGGTTGGGTTAACAGAGCCGTTTTTAAAAGATTGAATAGCTTTACTGCGGGAGTGAATTTGACCGAATGGAAGGCGCTTTTTTACAATACTGATAATGCCTGATCTGCTTCTCGCTCTTGGCAAAGGGGCTTGGAATGATCAGATCTATAGGCAACGTCAAGAACTACTCGAACACCTTTACTCTTTGTAATCAATACTGGAAATATTAAATAAAAGGTTATTCTATGAAAATATTGTTTCTGGTATAAAAAATACGTTAACTGGTATTGTCCTATTAATATCAGCGCCAACAAGGATAAAACATGAGCCCAAATACCCATAAATATCGATTAAAATCAGATGAAAAAAGTATCGAACACAATAACCTGCACAAAAATGTAATTAATGTTTCCAGATCTGTCGGGCACACAGGTAATTGGATTGGATGTGGGTTTATCGATAAAACGGGCATCTACAGAGATCACGATGAGTTTCTTTGTCCTTTTTATTCTCTTGTGTATGTGAGCTGTGGACGTGGAGAGTACATTGATGAAAATCAACGCTCTTATCCATTGATGAGTGGAAGTTTGTTTCAGAGACGGCCTGGTCTGAAGCATTCGACGCGTATTGATCCCACGAGAGCCTGGACTGAATATTACATTGACTTTAATACTGAACTGTATCAGCAACTTTCAGCACTGGGGCTAATCGAGCCGACTTCAGCTGTTTATCAATTGATTCCTGAAAACTACCTTGTGACTGAATTCAAGAATTTATTGTGTTTGTTGGATCAGAGTAGCGAACTTAGATTACCTGATATCGGCCTAAGATTTATAGAGTTTGCACGAGGTTTGATTAATCAGGCTAATTTAAAAGAATCAGCTATAAATACCAATGATATGATTGAAAAATGTTGTTTGGAGTTCAGTCTCAATCCTCAAAAAAGAATAAACCTTAGATTATATTGTGAAGAAAATGGTTGGGGTTACGAATCATTTCGCAAAACTTTTAAAACTGTGATCGGAATTTCACCTAATAAATATCTTATTCGACGGCGTTTGGACGAGGCTTGTCGATTACTAAGGTCTACAAACTTGAGAGTTTCAGAAATATCGGTCAATCTCGGATATCAGTCCCAGTATGAATTTTCTAATCAATTTAAACGCCAATTCGGAGTTTTCCCTCGAGAATTCAGAAATAGGCCAACTAAACAAAATTAGGTTTGTTGTTGAAAAGGTCATAAGAGCGTCAACTTGCAACTCTCGCCGGAAAAAATGATAGCCCAACAAAGCTGGATCGTTTTTTTAGTCCGTTTTGATAGATATTCGACAGCGCCTCGATGTTATGTGAGTAGTGTTATCCAGCCTGCGCCAAAATTATATTACAACTTTTGGCCGTAAAGTTTTTCACCGCTGCTTAAATAAACACTGACAACCAGTATTTAAACTTTCAAATATTTATCATGGCTAATTCTTGCCGTTTAGGCTTGCCGCTAATAATAAAATACAATTAAAAGAGTGATGCGATTATAAACTAAAATTGTTTTCGCAATTTTTAGATATTAAAAAAATGTCTATAGCTCTTCTTAATAGCCCAATAATTATGCCCATCTTACCTTTTAAAATTATTAAGGATAAGTATGATTGTCTTCTGGCATGATGTTTGCTGTTCCTGTGTGATACTAAAATTAACTTATTCGAAACAGAACAAACGCCCTGCAAACCAAGGCCGATACCCTCGGTTTTCTATATGCGTTAATGTTTTAGATGGCAGGTGACACTACGATTATTTTTAATGAGTAAGACCTTAGGAGATATACAAAAGTAAAGGCTTGTTTCTTAAGTAATAGCTGAGTGGGTGGTTTTGAGTGGATGAAGCGCATAGGTTATTGATTTAAAGGAAGAACCAATTTTTAACACGCTTAGCCGCAGTGGGAATTTTGGTGCCACCTTAAAAGCAATAGATAGTGCTAAATGCCGTGTCAAAGTCACTGGCTGGGTAATGCATAGGTAAACTCTTTGATAGCATTTTCGAAATTATAAATGTTATATGAATTCTTTTGTCTAAATTATAAGTAAGCTTTTTTATTTGTAATATTTTGTTGTTACTTATTTATTAGCCAAACTAATACAGAGAAATTGTATTTTATTATAATTATAGGAAATTATTTCTTGGCGAATTTGTTTGAGGGGTGAGTGCGGATAATTATTAAGTTTTGTTATTAATTATATTGCTTTCCTATAAGTTTTTTGTTGTTGTTATGTTTGTAAGGTTTGAATGTTAGCAATATTTCAGGTGTTTTTTTCGATGATTTTAATTAAGAAATGAAAAGTTATTGAACGCAATATTTAATTTATTCAGTGGAGAAACCGTATGATAATTCAAACCAGTGACGTTCATATGCAAACAACACACAAAAAGAGTGAAAGCCAATCTTTTGCGACTACTTCGGCAATGCAGATTGGTTCGGTGTTAAGTGATCAGGCATCAGCAGATCTTAGTGTCGCTGAGAAATTCGCAGCCATGCTCAATCAATATCACGGTACGGGTAGCGGATTAAGTAACCCGGATGATAGTAATGATCAAGAATCCCCGTCACTTTTAGTAATGACCAAAGAAGGGTTTAAATTTCGAACAGCAGAAGATCAAGCCATTGTTGAAGAGAATCATGTATTGGCGACAATTGAAATGTTCCGGCGTTTATTAGCTGCCATTTCTGAGCAATACGGCAAAAATTACCACCCTAACAACACAGATGTTGAGGACGCAAGAAGTGTTGAGCAGGGTGGCCCACTGGAGCAAATAACGAGTCCTGATTGGGAGAGTGGCCAAGGGGCATCTGGCGGGGTGAGTATTCAAATGAGCTTTAGCAGCACAAAGACCATTGAAGAGCATGAGAGCACGGAATTTAGCTCAGCGGGAACAGTCACCACTACTGATGGTAAAAGCATTTCTTTTGATCTTGATATGAGTATGCAGCGAGATTTCTCGTATACAGAAACGAATGAATTCACCCAAAGTGTGTTGTTTAAAGATCCCATTGTGATTAATTATCCCGGCTCTGCTGCCCAACTAAGTGATGAAAAGTACGCGTTTGATATTGATGCGGACGGTAATGAAGATCTCATTAGCTATTTCAACAGTGGAGCAATGCTGGCGTTGGATAAAAACAATGATGGTGTTATTAATGACGGTAGCGAATTGTTTGGGGCTATCTCTGGCAATGGTTTTGCCGATTTAGCCGCTTACGATGAAGATGGTAATCATTATATCGATGAAGCAGACAGTATCTTTGCGGATCTAAAACTGTGGACAAAAACGGAGAGTGAAGATTCTTTGGCGAGCTTAAGCAGCATGGATGTTGGTGCTATCTATTTAGGCGCCAGTGAGACACCGTTTGATATTAAAGGGGAGGATAATCAGTTCAACGGAAAAGTGCGAGCCTCGAGTTTTTATTTAACGGATGCGGGCACGCCAGGCTCAATACAGCAAGTAGATATGGTGGTTTGATGAACAGCTGTACTCGCTTAGGCTTTGGCTAAGTTGAGACTCTGTCGATTTCAACTTAGCCAGTTTCTCTAGACTAAAGCCGATTTTTTTCGCGCCCATAGGGCGCGAATCATTCATACTGATTTATCTTAGTCTATGCCCGCTAGCTTTAATTACAGACCTAACAATCTGACGGCGTTTTCTTTCAATATCTTTGGTCGGACTTCGTCTTTAATGGCAATTTTTTCAAAGTCTTTTAGCCAGCGATCGGGGGTGATGACAGGCCAATCTGAGCCAAACAGCATTTTATCTTTTAAGATTGAGTTGGCGTATTTTACTAATATCTCAGGGAAGTATTTAGGGGACCAACCAGACATGTCGATGTAAACGTTTGGCTTGTGTGTGGCAACTGACAATGCCTCTTCCTGCCAGGGGAAGGAAGGGTGGGCCATCACAATTTGCATATCCGGAAAATCAGCGGCGACATCATCGATGTACATAGGGTTTGAATACTTAAGGCGCATGTTCATACCGCCGTGCGCTCCTGCACCTACCCCGGTTTGTCCTGTATGGAAAAGTGCGATAGCACCTTCTTCTTGAATAGCTTCATAAAGCACGTAGGCAGAGCGATCATTCGGGTAGAAACCCTGCATAGTCGGGTGGAATTTAAAACCACGTACGCCAAAATCACGCACTAAACGACGGGCTTCACGTGCACCCATGCGCCCTTTGGCGGGATCAATGGAGGCGAATGGGATAAGTATATCGCTGTTATCGGCGGCAATATTGGCTACTTCTTCATTTTCATAGCGACGAAAGCCCGTTTCACGTTCCGCATCAACGGGAAAAATAACACAAGCTATTTTTCGGTCGCGGTAGTAGGCGGCTGTTTCTTCCACAGTGGGCAGCATATTGCGGCCCGCTGGATTTTTAAAATACTTGGCAAAATCTTGCTGGAACTCATAATAGCCGTCATCGCGGATGCAAGAGCAAGGTTCTTCTGCGTGTGTGTGGAAGTCAATGGCGATGATATCATCAATATTCATAGTGCTATTCTCTTTAAATGTTTTGATCTAACGCTTTGTGTACATGCGCTTGTTGTATGTCCCTTGCTTAATGCACAACTGCAATAGTAGCTGCATTAGAGCAAGGGGTTATTGTATTTAGTTTAATAAGTGCACTAGCCATAGAGTGATTGGCGGGAAGGCAACCAGTAAAATAACTCGGACAAAGTCAGAGATAAGGAAGGGGATAACGCCTTTAAAGCTCTGTGCCAATGACAGTGATTTATCAAAAGAATTGATAATAAATACATTCATGCCAACCGGTGGTGTAATGAGGCCTACTTCCACCACCACAAGAGCAATGATACCAAACCAGATCCCGGTATCTTCTGGCGACATGCCAAAATCCATAGTCATCATAATCGGAAAATAGATCGGAATTGTCAGCAAGATCATCGCTAAGCTATCCATAAAGCAGCCGAGTATAAAGTAACTCAGTAACATTAAAATAAGGATCAGATAGGGCGACATAGCGGCATTGCTGATGAGTTCTGCGCCCATGCTTGGCAGTTGTGTTAAAGCGATAAACACGCTGAAAAGATCAGCTCCTAAAATAATCATGAAAATCATAGCACTAGACACAGCTGTTCTGAGCAGGCAAGTGGTTAAACCGTCTAAGTTCAGCTTGCCGTGTGTGACAGCAAGTATTCCGGTTAAGAATACACCGACAGCGGCGGCTTCAGTAGGGGTGAAAAAGCCTGCGTAAATACCACCTAAAACAATGATGAAAATCAATGTGATGTGCCAAATGTCTCGGGTGGACTTGAGCTTTTCAATAAAGGTGGTTTTTTCACCAGCTGGGCCTGATTTAGGATAAATGCGCACGTATATGGCAATGGCAATAATGTATCCTGCAGCCGCTAAAAAACCAGGTACAAATGCGGCAATAAACATCTTAGAGATATTTTGCTCAGTCAGTACGGCAAAGATGATCAGTACCATTGATGGTGGAATTAATATACCTAGAGTCCCCCCAGCAGCTAGCGAGCCCGCTGATAGCCCCCCAGCATATTTATGTTTTTTCATTTCTGGTAATGCCACTTGTGCCATGGTTGAGGCAGTGGCCAGAGATGATCCGCAAATTGCCCCAAAAGCAGCGCAACCAGAGACAGCTGCCATGGCTAAACCGCCGCGAAATTGTCCGATCCAGCGATTGCAGGTCTGAAATAGTTCACTGGTGATGCCGGCGCGGGTGGCAAGCTCCCCCATTAGCAGAAATAGTGGTACGACGGATAAATCGTATGTTGAAAATTTTGAGTAAGGTGCGGTGGCTAAGTAGTTTAAGGTAGTGTCCCAGCCGGCGATAATAGTGTAGCCTGCTGCGCCGCAGCACAACATTGCGATCGCGATGGGTATTCTCAAGGACATTAATACTAGCAAGATAGCGAGCATCGATAATGCTAATTCAATGTTACTCATGCGTGATAGTACTCTCGGTAATCTAATAAAGTGTCAATAGCGCAGCAAATGGTCAGTAAGCCCGTAGAGATGACAGCAGGGACATAGGCCATCCAAATAGGTAGCTCTAATATCATTGATTGTTCTAGGTATTGGTGACTTTCTAGACCGCCAATTGACAACTGCCAAGTCAGCAACCCAGCCACTAAGGTAAATAGTAAATTACCGGTAGCATCGAGGAAATAGATTTTCTTTTTAGCCAGAGTGATGGTAAAAAAATCGACAATGACATGGCCTTTTTTGATTTGACATTCGGTTAAAAAAAGAAAAATAGCAACGGCAAGTCCCGCTTCTACCAGTTCGTAGTCGCCTTGAATGGAGGTGCCAAAAAAGGCCCGGCCGATGATGCTTATCACGGTAATAAGTGCGAGCAGTATCATGATTACGCCTCCCGTCAGAGCGAACTGACGAGAGACAAACATGACCCACTGCTTTAGCTTTAAAAGGAATGAGTGCATTTAGATATAACTCTTATTTAGCCGCTTTTTCGTGTTTGCTGATGAGGCTATTGGCTAATTCTAATAGTGCCTTAGCTTGGTAACCTTCATCTGTCATGTCTTTAACCCATTCGTCTGTGACAAACTGCAAATCGTTTCTCCATTGATCAACGGTCGCAGTCTCTAGTTGGTAAAAACTATTGCCTTGTTTAACAGCCGCCTCTTTACCCACTTTCTCGTAGTTGTCAAAAAGCTCACCGATATGGCCTGCTAGCTCGACGCCTGAGTTGTTGTCGATAACCTTTTGCAAATCTGCAGGCAGTTTGTTGTATGACTTTTTATTCATAGAGAAGATGAAGAACTGGCTGTAAAGACCGCGCTGACCTTTGATTTCAGTGTGATGCTTAACTAGTTGGTGAAGCTTTAAAGGCTTAACCACTTCGTAGGGGAGCACGGCAACATCTATGACGCCTTTTGAAAGGGCGCTAGGCATCTGCGGTACCGGCATAAAAATCGGGTTGGCACCCATTGCGGAAAAGGCTTTTGCCATGGTTTTGTTCGGCGCGCGCAGCTTTAAACCTTTGAGATCGGTACTTACCTTTATTTCTTTATCGCGAGAGTGCAAAGAGCCGGGAGCATGTGTGTGCATCGCCAGTAAATGCACATCTTTTAGTTCCTCTTGCATTTCTTGTTCCGCATACTCTTGCAGTGCCATGCTCATAGGCTTGGCATCTATCGCCATAAAGGGTAATTCAAACGCGGTCGCTTTTGGGAAGCGCCCCGGCGTATAGCCACCGACTGTCCAAGTGATATCTGCAATGCCTTTTCGCGCTTGGTCAAACAGTGCCGGTGGCTTGCCACCTAGTTGCATGGCAGGGTATAGCTCGATCTTTATACGGTCATTAGATTCCGCCATGACTTTTTCAGCCCAGGGCTTTAAAAACTGTGAATGTGCCATAGAAGGTGGTGGCAGAAAGTGGTGTAGCTTAAAAGTGAATTCAGGATCTGCCGCTTGCGCTGAGTGAGAGCCTAAACTTAACGCTACTGCTGTAACTGCAAATTTCAGATGATTGGTAATACCCATTGTTGTACCCCTTACGTGTTATTTTTTTGTAGGATCGAAATTGTTGCTAAATTTATTAACACATAAATTGTTTATGCGAACAACAATGTATTTGGTAATCCAATAACCTATTCACATTTTTGAATATCGCTGACTAAAAAGTGATAAATTGATTAAATATATTGTTGATAAGGTAAACAATATTCTATATAAACTATTTAATCAACAGATTAAATCGCTCAGTTAACGAGGTCTCTATGTCAGAATTTAAATTTATTCAATTTTCGATCAATGCTGGTATTGGTCATCTTCATCTTAACCGTCCGCAAAAAAAGAATGCGATTAACGACGCACTGATCTATGAGATAGAAGAAGTGTTTAGCAAGCTAACTAAAGAGTTGTCTGTGATTGTTTTGTCAGGGGAAGGATCAGATTTTTGTTCCGGGCTTGATTTATCCGAGCATACAGCCCGTGAGCCGTTTGAAGTTGTTGAGCACTCGCGCATGTGGCATCGCGTGTTTGGGCTGATCAATAAGTCGGGCATTCCTGTCGTGTCAGCATTACAGGGTGCGGTGATTGGTGGTGGCTTGGAGCTTGCGGCGAGTACGCATGTGCGTGTCGCCGATGAGAGCGCGATCTTTCGCCTCCCAGAAGGGCGCCACGGTATTTTTGTCGGCGGTGGTGCCTCTGTACATGTTGGACGGGTGCTCGGCGCTTCTCGGATGATGGAGATGATGCTGACAGGGCGTATCTATGATGCAGTCAATGCAGAGCGACTTGGCCTTGCCCACTATGTTGTCCCTAAAGGGGAAGCGCTGGCTAAGGCTTTTGAGTTGGCAGCCAGTATTGCCAAGAACTCAAAGCTCGCTAATTGGGCAATGGTGACGGGATTACCGCGTATTGACAGTATGTCGATGGATGATGGTTTGTTTACCGAGTCTTTGATTGCCGGCATGACGCAGACCAGTCCTGAAGTGCAAGCACGTATCGGTCAATTTCTTAATAGAAAAAAATAACACAGCGAGGACATTATGGAGATTAAACAAAAAACATTTGTAGTGACCGGCGCCAGCTCAGGTTTAGGTGAGGCGGTCGCTAGGCGCTTATTAGATAACGCAGCCTCTGTGGTGCTCGCTGATATTAATGTCGAGCGCGGCGAACAGTTAGCGGATGAACTCGGTGAGAAGGCCTGTTTTATCGCCACCGATATCACTAGCGAAAGCTCAGCCATGGCCTGTTTTGAGCAAGGTGCCAACCGTTTAGGGGCTATTTATGGGTTAGTTAATTGCGCGGGGATTCCAGGGGCACAAAGAGTACTGGGGCGTAAAGGGGTGCATCCATTAGCGAGTTTTCAAAATGCTTTGAATGTTAATTTGCTGGGTACTTTTAATATGATCCGTTTAGCGGCGGCGCAAATGGATAATAATGAAGTACTAGCAACAGGTGAGCGCGGGGTCATTATCAACACGGCATCAGTCGCCGCTTTTGATGGTCAAGTAGGGCAGGCTGCTTACGCTGCCTCTAAAGGTGGCGTTTGTGCGATGACACTGCCACTGGCGCGTGAACTTGCCCGCATTGGTGTACGGGTGATGACCATTGCGCCGGGCATATTCAAAACTCCCATGATGGAGGTTTTACCGCAAGCAGTGCAAGACTCCCTAGGTGCTGCTGTGCCTTTCCCGCCGCGCTTAGGTGAGCCGCAGGAGTACGCATCGCTAGTACAACAAATTATCGAAAACTGTATGCTCAACGGCGAAGTCATTCGCCTTGACGGCAGTATAAGAATGGCGGCTAAATAAAAATGTCTGAATATACAGCACCGCTAAGGGATATTGAGTTTCTACTCAATCATGTGGCAGATAGTCGTTTTTTTAATCAGCAACCGGCTTTTATTGATTACGACCCGTCTTTGGTTAGCGCCGTATTAGCGGAGGCGGGCAAGTTTGCCAGTCAAGTGTTAGCGCCCTTAAATCACAGTGGCGATATTGAAGGTTGCCGCTTTCATGCAGGGGTTGTGAGAACACCGCAAGGTTGGTGCGAGGCTTATCGGCAGTTTTGCGACAATGGCTGGCTGAGTCTGGCATTGCCTGAGGACAATGGTGGGCAGGGGTTACCACGCTTTATCGCTGGGGCTGTGCATGAAATGTGGCTCAGCGCTAATATGAGTTTTGTGATGTTCCAGACGCTCACTCAAGGGGCGGTTGAGATATTACATGCGTTTGCCAGTGATGATCTTAAAAAACTGTATCTGGATAAGTTAGTCAGCGGACAGTGGGCAACTTGTATGTCTTTAACTGAACCTAGTGCGGGTTCAGATTTAGGCAGTATCCGTACATTAGCGACCAAATTAACCAGTGAACTGGATGATGGCCGCTATTTGCTAAAAGGCCAAAAGATATTTATCAGCTATGGAGAACATGACCTGGCGGAAAATATCGCCCATTTAGTGCTGGCTAGAACACCAGACGCCCCTATCGGCGCTAAAGGACTTTCACTGTTTGTGGTATCAAAATACCAACTCGATGAAAGCGGCAATTTAGCAGCACTTAACGATCTGCAGTGTGTCTCTATTGAGCATAAAACGGGGTTACACGGTTCGCCTACTTGCAGCATCAATTACGGTGAAGAGCGCGGTGCCATTGGGCATTTAATCGGTGCTGAGCACTGTGGCTTGCAATACATGTTTGTATTGATGAATGAAGCGCGCTTAAGTACTGGGCAACAAGGCGTCGCGATAGCTGAGGCGGGTTTTCAGCGCGCTTTACGCTATGCTACTGAGCGGGTACAAGGGCGTGATCTGATTAGCGGAGCAGCAAATGTCACCATTGCACAGCACCCTGATGTAAAACGCATGCTGATGAGTATGCATTCGCAAGTGTTTGCCTTGCGAGCGCTGAGTTTTCAAATTGCGGCGCGTTTAGATTTGGCGCAACAAGGCGGCGAGCACAGTGCGGCTGAACGACGTTTTATTGCTTTAATGACGCCCGTGTTTAAAGCCTTCGCCACAGAGAGCGGCAATCATATGGCAGGCACTGCCGTGCAAGTATTTGGGGGGATGGGGGTGATTGAGGAAACGGGCATTGCACAGCTGATGCGCGATGTGCGGGTAACCACTATTTATGAGGGCAGCACCGGCATTCAAGCCAATGATTTGATGCTGCGCAAGGTAGTTGCCGATAATGGTTTTGCGATCAACGAGTTAATCGCGGACATTGAAGCGGATTACACAATTTTCAGTGTCTCATCTGCAACAGTGATAGAAACCGCCTGCAACAGAGCCATGCTGGATAGTTTAAAAGACAGTGTTTGTTACTTGCTGTCGGCCACTAAAACTGAACAGTTGTGTGCAGCGGACAGTTTCTTGCAACTGGTGGGTTTTAGTTGCACTAGCTGGATGATGATGCGCGCCTATGTTGCAGCGATTAATGCTAATAGTACTGATACGGCGCATTTGGGCAACATCAAAGCCTTGTGTCAATTCTACTTTGCCCACCACACCCCCAAAATACAAAGTTTGTATCATACTGTCGTGAATGCACAAAGCGGTATTGGGGATTATCAGCTGAGCTGTTAGCGGCTGTTGATAGAGGGACTTGTGCTGTGGTGGTCAGAAGTCGCATACAAAAATAATTAAGTGAGTAAAATAATGAATTCAAAACTGTGTAAAGCAAATATTGTCTCTTACGATGTGAATGTCGAGCAGCGTGTTGATGGGTCCATGTTATTAACATCAGTGGCGCAGCTGCCTGAGTTTGCCAATAATTTAACCGATCGACTAGCGCATTGGGCCACCAAAACCCCCGATAAAACGTTAATTGCGCAGCGTCGCGCCAGTGATGGTCAATGGCAGCGTGTAAGCTATGCGCAAGCGTTGGATAAAGTACAGCGCATCGCCAGTTTCCTATTGAGCCAAGAGTTAAGTACCGAGCGACCTATTGCTATTTTATCGGGTAATAGCATTGAGCACTTTTTACTAGGGTTGGCGGCGATGTATGTGGGTATTCCTTACTCGCCTATTTCTACCGCGTATTCACTGATATCAACCGATTACAGCAAGTTGCGATATATAAGCGACAAACTTACCCCGGGGTTAGTTTTTGTCGATGATCTAAATGCATATCGCACAGCGATTGAGAGCGTTATTCCAGAGCATTGTCAGGTAGTGGCAGTAGCGGCTGGAGAGGGCTTAAGTGGATATCAGGTGAGTGTCTTTGATGAGATGCTCAATACGCCTATCTCGGATGAAATAAAGATAGCAAATGCGCAAGTCAATGGCGATACCATTGCAAAATTGCTGTTTACCTCAGGATCAACAGGTATGCCTAAAGGGGTAATTAATACGCAGCGCATGCTTTGTGCTAATCAACAAATGCTCAGTGTCTATTTTGACTTTGTCAAAGAGCAGAGTGTGGTTATCTGTGACTGGTTACCTTGGAATCATACCTTTGGCGGTAACCATAACACTGGATTAGCGCTGTATAACGGTGGCTCTTTGTATATTGATGAAGGTAAGCCTGTCACTAAATTAATGAGCACCACCATCAACAACTTGCGAGAGATCGCCCCCACTATTTATTTTAATGTGCCTAAAGGGTATGAGCTGCTTGTGAAAGAGCTAAAGCTACACAGCGACGTGGCCGAAAACTTTTTCTCTAAGCTACAAGTGCTTTACTACGCTGGTGCCGGTTTAGCACAACACGTCTGGGATGATTTAGGCGCATTGTCAATTAAATACACTGGCAGAAAAATCCCTTTACTGACTGGCCTTGGGGCGACAGAAACAGCCCCAGCGGCACTGTTTGCCAGAGTGGAAGAGGCGGCATCTGGCGTAGTGGGCGTGCCTGCACCGGGGGTTGAATTAAAACTTATACCCAATCAAGGAAAGCTTGAAGCAAGAGTGAAAGGGGTCAGTATTACCCCTGGTTACTGGAGGGATGAGCAAAAAACGAGTGCCGCATACGATGAAGAAGGCTTTTACTGCTTAGGTGATGCACTGAAGTTTATTGAGCGAGATAATCCCTCACGCGGCTTTTTTTTTGATGGCAGGGTTTCTGACGACTTTAAACTAGATACGGGTACTTGGGTGAGTGTCGGGACCCTAAAAGCCAATATGATTCACGCCTTTGCCCCCTATATTCAAGATGTAGTGATTGTCGGGCGCGATCGAGGATTTATCAGTGCATTAGTGTTTGCTGATCTGGAAAATTGTAAAACGCTTATTGGTAGCCATGCTGCGGATTTCCCCATGGCACAAGTTGTCAATGATACTGCTGTTCGTGAGCAGTTTGCGCAGCGCTTATCAAGCATGGCGATGCTTAGCACCGGTAGCTCAACCCGCGTCAAACGCTTAGTCTTGCAAAGTAAAGCGGCCAATATCGACGCCCACGAAATGACTGATAAAGGATCGTTGAACTCAAACGCTGTGATCGAGAACCGCGCGGATATTGTTGAGGATATCTATTCGATAAAGCCAAGTGATGCTGTTATCTCGCTGTAATTGTTATGCATAACTAGCCTGTTACTCTTTTGCTGTTGTGACATTAGACCCGACAGGCTGTCAGTGCTGCATAAAACGATATGCAACCGGTCAGCATTGCGTTTAGTCAATAATGTGTCTTGCTTGACGGCTAGTGAATTTACCTGTCTATCTATCAAGAAAGCAATCTATCATGGGTGCACGGATTTAAGATCGTTCAGGTACTGGTCGAATATCGCCTGATACTTTGGACTGTTACGTAGTTTTTTAAGACCTAGATTAAAAGTGTCTCGCTGTTTTTCACTGTGAAAAGCGCTGTATCGTGGAGCCGCTTTAAAAAGCGGGTGGATACGAAATTTTTGCGCGATAGCACTGGCGAGATTGAGTTGTGCAAAGTGATACCAAAAAATTCTTTGCTCAATAATGATCACGTCAGTTCTGCCTTTAAATAATAGCGTCAATTGATGCTGCTGGTTAGTGACTTCGCTGTAGTTGGGGTTGTTGGCAGCCATTTGCTTAAACTTATCGCCTAAGAAATTACGGGCATTTTGAAAGGCGGTGACTCGTTTATTTGCTAGATCGGTCACATCCTTTAGCTTTAAATCGTTGGCTGACAGAGAAATGGCGACATTTTTAAAGCTCAATACAGCGTCAGAGTAAAATACTGGGTAATTGATAGGTATGGCAAATGCCAAGGTATGGACTTTATTAAGAAATTCTTTAGCAGCACGGTGATTAGGTAAAAAGCTAAATATCACCTCACGGCCACGTTCACGATAGATGTTCGCAATGATATCCAGTGCAATCCCAGAGTTTGAAGCACTGATAACATAAGGCGGCATGGAGGAGGGGAGAGCAACTTTAATAGGCTGTGTTTGAGAATGTGAGAGAGAAGCGTAGCAGGCCAATAGTAGCAGTGCGCACTGTCTGTCAAAAAATGGCATATGTTCACCTTAAATTCAGCGTAAAGCATTATTATGAACTGAAAGTGAACAAACGCAATTGTCCTTTAGGACGTGACTGTTGTTAATAGTGCTCTTTTACAGACTAAGTCCAACAGTGTCATAGTGGCATTATTGAACTTAGTAAAACTAAAAGTAGTTGAAACAACAAACGCGGCGTACTGCGCTAGTAAACCGTTAAATGGATAATAATAGTCACCTTGTTAGGGGCTGGAACATCTCAATTTATGTATTATTAATTGACAATAGATTTTATCGGCAGCTCTAAGGTTTGCTTGCTGCCGTCCTTGAAATTGAGCTCAAAGCTAAACTTCTCGCCAGCGAGCAAAGATTTTTTCAGACCGATCAGCATGATGTGTAAACCACCTGGTGCTAACTGCACTTTCTCACCCGCTTTGATATTCAGCTCTTCGAGCTGTTGCATGCTCATGACACCATCGCTCATAGAGTGATTGTGGACCTCGATGGCGGCGGTTTCTGCGCTCTGACCACCGGTTAAGGTGACTGTTTTATCAGAGTTATTTGAAAGGGTCATAAAAGCAGCGCCCATCATTTGCCCAGGAGGCGTAGCGCGTAAATAACCGCCATCGACGCTGAGCTCAGCTGCGCTTAAAGGCAGTGAGAGTAAGCCTGCAATTAACAAAGAGATTGTTTTCATGATTAATTTCCTGTGAGTTTTAAAAGGGTATTGGCTAAATTTGGCTGAATGTCAGAATGCCCTAAGGCCTTGGCAAGTTTTCCTTGTTGATCAATGACATAAAGGCGCGAGGTGTGATCGACAGTGTAGCCCATGGCTGAATTGGTATCGTTGTTGATACTGTAATATGCGCCGTATTGCCTAACCAGTTTGTCTATATTTTGTTTTTTATCGGTACCGGCGATCATGCTCGGATGAAAGTAATGACCGTATTGGGTAAGCTTTGAAAGATCATCTCGATCTGGATCTACGCTGATAAAAAGAGGCTGTACTTGTGCGCTAACATGCTCGGGCATCTTTTTAAGAATGTTGCCCGTTAGCGCTAAGGCTGTTGGGCAAACATCAGGGCAACTTGCATAACCAAAATACAACAACACCACTTTATCGCGATAATCACTAAGTGAAAATTGCCCTTTTTCAATCGGTATACTGAAATCACCCCCTAACTCATTACTGGTATCTGGTGCTGGGCGGTTAATATTTAGGTAGCTAAATACCCCTAAAAATAATGCGATGATTAAGGTGGATAGATAGATTAGTTTGTTGCCTTTCATAAAAAGAACCTCATTTGGTTTTCATTTTGAACCAATAACTCGAGTATTTATTATCATTGTATAAACTGATAATAACTTTCCAAGTTTTAGATTGGGTGGTGCATATTGGGATAGAACCTGTAGCCTGCCAAGCATTAGCGCTATCCTCTGCGAATCTAAATTGATTGATTCCCATGTAATCTTCTAGTCCCTCGAAGCGAATTTTGGCACTACTGAGTAACTTATCGGCTGTTTTTATCGTCACGCTAAAAGGCTCAAGTGAGATAATTTCTGCTTGAACGGATACTTCAATGGGGCCTATGTCAGTGTTGATAGTACAACGATGTGGACTGTGTTGGACATCACAGGCTACTTGGGTGCTCTGAGTTTTCGGGGTAACCAGGGTGCTTAAGTCATCGCTATTTAACCATAACAACAGCAATAAAAAGATTAGCGCGCCGCTTACGACAATGTGCTTTAAAAACGTTGTCAAAGTGAGGCTTTCTAAAAAAATAGGCAGGGCGAGGGCTTTCTTCATCGGTTTTTGTGAAATCTCTTAAATACAGCAAGCTTATCAAATATAAATATTGCGCTAGATACCATCATTGTCAGTGACGGAAATTTACTGCAACACAAGTGAGAATTATACAGTGACCATTGCTTCTCTTTTAGTTTAACTCAATCTTTTGCTATGACATTGATTTTTAGCAAAAGTTTAGCAAAAAAGAGTGAGTTTAGAGTGAGCAATCAAAGTACTTGTAATTTAAACCAATAGCTCTCGGTATTGTGCTGGTTTTGTAAGTTAATAGTGACACGCCAAGTTTTTGAGGCAGTAGTACATACAGGGATAGAACCGTGCGCTATAAATTGTTGCAAGTCGCCATTTTCGTTGATAGGCATAAAGGAGAAATTGTTGAGGCCCATGTAATCCTCTAAACCTTCAAAGTGAATGCGCGCATTTTGGATAAAGTGATGCTCGCTGTGCATGGAAAAGACAAAAGGCGTGAGTGGTTTTATTTTGGCATTGACAGACAGTTGCACAGCGCCTTGTTTGGTGGTGATTGTGCAAGTGAGAGTTGCAAGCGAACAGGGCACTTCAACGCTGTTCACTCTAGGACTTAAAAGGTAAGACAAATCACCGGATTTATGCCAAATAATTAACGCGACTGACAGTAATAATAGCGCAGTGAAAGCTTGTAAGGGCTTAGAGATTGGCACTGTCTATTCCTTTAATTTTTTCGATCATCTCCGGGCTATCCCATTCACGTGGTCCTAAAATACGCTCAACGACATTGCCTTTTTTATCAATAATAATAGTGGTGGGCATCGCTGTAATATCCCAAGTTTTGCTGGCAACGTTTTTGGTATCCAGTAATACCGTAAAATCTATCGGTGTGTGCTTTAAGAAGTCAGCCACGCTTTGCTTATCTTCGCCGTAATTAATGGCCAGCATTGCTACATCTGTATCAACGAGGGCTGCTTTGGCCCGATTCATGGCAGGTATTTCTTCGCGGCAAGGTGCACACCAGGTTGCCCAAAAATTCACCACTAGGGTGTTACCTTTATAATCACTTAATTGATGCAGTTGATCGCTAAGATCTGACAGCCTAAAATCTGGAGCCTTATGCTGTTGCTCACGATTAAAATACAGAGCTGTTAGTGCAACCGTGATCGTTATCAGCAGGGCAAAAAAGAGTTTTTTATTGAGAGGGTTCAACGCGAGTGTCCTTATCAAAACAACAAAAGCTGGATTCTATCACAGCCTTTGCATGAATTATCAGTATAAAGGACCGAGTTGTAGGAAGCGTTTAATCGATCTTGACCCATTGCCCAGAATCTTGTGATTGCCAAGCGGCATCAACTACAAGGCTGACAGCCACGCCTTCGCTAAAGGTTGGCCAATGTGTCGTACCTGTCTCTATGGCCTGTAAAAAATCTCGCGCTTCCAAAATCAACTGATCTTGATAGCCAGTACCGTGGCCGGGTCCCTCACAGAACAGTCCATAGTCAGGGTGTCCAGGATTGGATAAAATTTTACGAAAGCCCTGCTGCCCAATAGGTGCATCACTTTGATAAAGCCATAGAGCGTTTTGATCTTCTTGGTCAAAGCGAATCGCGCCTTTAGTGCCGGTTATTTCATAGGCGATGCCCATCTTGCGACCACTGGCAACCCGGGAAAACATTAAATGACCGGCACTGCCACCGGCAAACTGACACATGAACTGGGCTTGATCATCGTTGCTAACGGCTTCGAGTTCACCTGCCTGATTAGGGCGTTGCTGATGCACTGTCTCAATTTGTGCGTTGAGCTTAGTGATAGGACCTAATAAAAACTGTGCTAGGTTGATCACATGGGGGGCTAAATCTCCCATGCAGCCATTGGCGCGCCCTTGGGTACGCCAACTTGCGAGCGCTTTGGGATCAGCGTAAAAGTCTTCGGTGTGTTCAGCGCGAAAATAGTTGATTTCACCAATAGCACCTTGTGCAATCAGTTGTTTGGCGTACTGGGTGAGTGGGGTGCGGATATAGTTAAAACCGACCATATTGATACATTGATGCTGCTCGGCCAGCTGTGCCATCTGTTGAGCCTCATCTAAAGAAGCCCCCAACGGCTTTTCGCATAGAACCGGTTTTCCTAGCTCAAATGCCGCTTTGCAAATTTGCAAATGGGTGCTTTGCGGACTGGCGATAATAATTGCTTCCACCGCGGGATCAGCCACTAATTCGCGCCAGTCATGGGTTGAGCGCTTAAAGCCTAGCTGCTGCGCTTTAAGGGCAGCGCCCTCTACACTGGTAGTGCAAATCATTTCACACACTGGGCGAAGGGTAGTATTGCACAGTGCACCGACGGCATGCATCGCGACACTGTGACGTTTGCCCATATAGCCACCGCCGATGATACCAATGCCGATGTTTCTGGTGTTTTGAGAAGTTGCTTGCTGGTTCATAGTTGTCCCTTATTCAGATAGCAAGGTTAATATGCGTTTGGCTTCACGCTCGACGTGCGGGCTCACTTTAGTCATAAAATACTGCCTGTCGTATTGTTCAGGCTCTGCTTGCATGGCAGCGCGTAGATTGTGCCCCAGTGCCTGTCGCAGCGAAGTGCCGACATTAAACTTGGCGACCGCCGTTTTTTTCAGGGCTAATAAATCTGCCTCTTTTATACCAGATGTGCCGTGTATCACCAGTGGTATATTGACTTGCTCTGCTATCGCTGCCAGTAAATTGTAGTCGATAGTGCTGGTGGGGGTTGAGAGACGATGAATATTGCCCACCGCCACTGCGAGGCAGTCTAAACCACTTTCACTGGCGTATTGTGCGGCTTCTTCAGGCACAGTAAAGATCGATTTTATATGGTCGCGACCCTCCTGATAAGGGACAGAACCTATCTCTCCCTCGACACTGACGCCCAGTGATTTAGCGACGCTGACCACTTGTTGAGTGCGGCGGATATTGTCGTCTAAAGACAGCTGCGATCCATCGAACATCACCGAGCTAAAACCCGCTTGTATTGCCTGATAAATGACCGCTTCATCATAGCAGTGATCAAGGTGCAGACAGATAGAAGCAGGGCTGTCATCGATTAATGGCAGTAACATGCCCGCCATTGCCTTAACGCCTAATTGCTCAACCATGTCTTTATTGGCGGCGAGAATGACCGGTTTGTTTAATAGCTCAGCTGCGCTGATAATCGCCATGGCGTCTTCAAAGCCAAACACATTACAGCAGGGGATGGCACCTTGGCTGGCGCTGGCGGCAGGCAGTATTTGATTGAGATTGACTAGCATTATTCTCTTCCTAAGCTATTTGAATTTAGCGACCATATCTTTAATACCGGGGATAGTATGCACTTGGTATTCGTGATGCGGATCCCAGAATTGACGCAGTGATTTTGATTGCTCGCCGACGATGATGGTAAAGTAATACATCTCATAACCCGGCGCTGCCACAGAGGGGTGGTAGCCCTTATCAATGGCGATCACACTGCCGGTTTTAACGTGATAGGCGGGGCCGCACTCGTCTTCATTTTCATATAGAAACTGTGCGCCAAAACCTTTGCCAGGGTTAAAGCGAAACTGGTAAACTTCTTCAAAGCGCGTTTCTACTGGCGGGCGCTCCACATCGTGTTTGTGAGATGGGAACCCGGACCAGCCGCCAGCGCCGACCGTAAAGAGTTCGCTGACTAACAAGCGGCCACGTAAATCACTGTTTGCCTGTCCCAAGATGTGTTTGATCTTACGGTGGGTTTTAGTGTCATCAGAGCCGTATTGCACTGTGTCTTCTAAGCTATCGCCGTCGCTGACTAAAAACGGCTTTAATTGTTTGTCATAGCGGCCACCGGCAATAAAAATGTCGGCACTTTCACTCATACAAGTGATCACAGCCTCTCTATCTAAGGGGATATATACTGACGCGGGATCACCGCTAAAGACATCTGCGCGGCGGCCAATATTAGTGAAGGTTTGCCCGTCCACTTGGATGTCGCAGTTTCCTCCAGCAAGCACCACCACGGACTCATACCCCGCCAGTTGATATTTAAATTGCTCACCTTGGTTAAGTTTTACGTTGTTGAAATAACAAAGCGGGGTTGTATCGTCGTCAATATCGATAATCGCTTTATTGTGGTTGTCAAAAGGGGGGATATGTTTGCCCATGGAACCTTCCTCAAGTTGTTATTGTTGTTGAACATATTAGGGAGCATGCAAATAAGACCAGAATTATCTCAGCCCGCCCTTGGCGGCTTTTGGGCTTGTTTGCATGTTCCTTCGTTAAATGTTAAATC
>Ga0105358_10000105_pt1 | contig 33489 bp, 26 predicted proteins | sample GOMGulsemesocosm_5_FD_83509 | JGI IMG/M metagenome (GOLD analysis project Ga0105358, IMG submission 83509) | Methane-oxidizing microbial communities from mesocosms in the Gulf of Mexico - GOM15C Gulf of Mexico | ecosystem: Environmental > Aquatic > Marine > Cold seeps | place: Gulf of Mexico... | reverse complement strand
AGAGTTTCAGAAAAATTCTTTACTAGAACTGTATCTTTATTAAAGTTAGAAAACTTTAATCATGAGTTATTTAAAAAAAGAACATTAAAGAACTATGAAGATTTTAAAAAAGCTGAAGAAATGGAACTATACTCTCATTACATGACTGATATAAAAAACTTCATTGCTAAGACAATGATGTTTGTTCAGGAGCATTCAAAAACTTTTGAAAATGAAAGAGCTATTTTATTAAAAGATGCAAATCTTTTGCAAAAAGAGAAGAATAATCAATCTTATAGCAAAGATAAACATAAAAACAATAAATTTAATGATGAATACTAAATGGACAAAGAAGAAGAGTATAAAAGTTTTAAACTCTCAGGAGTTATCAAAAAAGTTCTTTATACAAATGAAGAAACAAAATATGTAATAGCGGTACTTGAAAACAATCAAAAAGTTTGTGGTGCATATTTTGATACTGATATTGAAAAAATTGTTGGAGAAGAAGTAGTATTAAAAGGGAACTGGACTACTCATAAAAAATATGGTGTTCAATTTGAATTTGATACACTAGAACTTAAAGAAGCAGAAATGTTTTTTTTCCTTACAAAGATAGTTAAAGGCATTGGTAAAAAGTTTGCGAAAGAACTACTAGAAAAATATAAAGAAGAAGAATTAGTAAAAATACTAAATGAAAATCCTGAAGAATTATTAAAGTTCAAAGGAATAAAAGAAAAAAAACTTAAAATGATTGTCTCTTCTTGGCAAAAATTTAAGCATCTTCGGGAACTTGGCTCATTCCTCGCAAAATTTGGTGTAACTTCAAATTTAATCACAAGAATATATTCAAGTTTAGGTGAAGTAGATAATCTAATAGAAAAAATAAAAAAGAATCCCTATCTTCTAATCAATATAAAAGGAATAGGTTTTAAACGTGCTGATGAAATTGCAAAAGCATTGGGAATAGACCCTTTATCAGAATTTAGAATAATGGCTTGTTTAAACTACACTCTAAAAGAGTATTGTGATAACAATGGTAACTCTTCTATTGATAAATTTCATTTGTATAAACTTTTAGATGACTCATTAAGATTCAACGATAAAAATGTCTTATATGAAGAATCACTTACTAAAATGTTGGTTGAAGAAGATATCTTTGTAACAAAAGAAAATCGATATGCACCTTCAATGTTATATTATGCAGAAAAAAGAATTTTAGATTTTTTTCAACGTAGAGAAAATGATTTAAATCGTAAAATTATTGCTTCTTTTGATGATTATTTAGTAAAAAAACAATTAACTTTAGGTTTTGAATTAAGTACAGAGCAAAAAAAAGCAGTTGAATTAATAAATGAAGGTCATAAGACTCTTTTTTTAATTGGATATGCAGGAACAGGTAAATCAACATCAAGTAAGGCACTTTTACAGCTATTAGAAGAAGTTGTTTCTTATGATGATATAATTACTATAGCTTTAAGTGGTATTGCCTCTCAACGGATATCTGATACAACTGGTTATAACTCTGCAACAATACAATCTCTTTTAGTAAAACATAAAGAAAAAGATTTCTTTCCTTATAAAGTGATTTTATTAGATGAAGCTTCAATGGTTAACTCAGTTACTTTCTCTCAAATTATTTCAAAAATTGATGATGATTCTGTATTTATAATTGTTGGTGATGATGGGCAATTACCTGCTATTGGTGCTGGAAATATTCTAGCTGATTCTATTAAATACGATTTAGCTCCTATTTGTAAGTTAACTAAAATATATCGTCAAAATGAAAATCAAGCAATTGCAGTAATTGCTAATGATATAAGAAAAGGAGAAGTTCCTAAATATGCAGAGGAATATGAAGATTTTAAATTTGTTAATGTCTCTATTTTAAATTATTATTCTCAAAAGAACTCTAATTCTTCAAATGAATTTGCTGATATTAGAGGTGAGAATTCTGAATATATTTTAAATAATATTTTGAATATATCAGCTACTTATATTCAAAATTATTTTGATTTAATAAAAGATAAAAAAATAAATAAAGCACTTACTTTATTTCAAGTAATTACACCAATGAAAGGTGGATTGTTAGGCGTTGAAAACTTAAATATGCAACTTCAAAAACTTTTTAATCATACAAAAGGAAAAGCATACTCTACAAAACTTTATGAGTATAAAATAACTGATAAAGTAATACATATAAAAAATGAAAATATGAGATCTCAAACAATGAGCATGTATAAAAGTGGTTCAAGTGACTTTATAGAAAAAAGAGTATTTAATGGTCAGTTAGGTCTTATAATTAAACTAGATTTTGATGAAAATAAATGTATTGTATTGTACCCAAATGATGATATGGTCGTGTTCTATGACTTTGATACTGTTGCCTCACTGCTTTCCTTAGCTTATTGTTTAACTATTCATAAAACACAAGGAATGGAGTATGAAAATGCCTTAATTCCTATGAGCTTCTCTCACTATATTATGCATAATACTAAATTACTCTATACTGCAATTACAAGAGCAAAAAGAATGTGCTTTATTGTAGGGGAAGAAGAAGCTTTTGTAAGTGCTTGTAAAAAACTAGAAATAACAATCCGAGAATCGGTTATAAATGATTTATTATCTAAGCCAGCAATTAAAAATAAACTAATAGATATTTAACTAATATTCAAGCAAATTTCTTGTAATATATCTAAAATTTTTAAGAGGATTATATTTTATGATTACGTGGATGCAAAGACATAAAAGATGGCTTGTGATTACAATTTGGATAAGTACTATTGCGTTTGTAGGAGCTGGTTTTGTTGGCTGGGGTTCTTACGAGTATGGAAAAGAAGGCGGAACTGTGGCTGTTGTAGCTGATAGAGAAGTTTCTGTTGAAGAGTATCAAGAAGAGTATTCAAATCTTTATGATCAATATGCAAGAGTATTTGGTGAAACTTTCAATAAAGATATGGCAGATAAATTAAACTTAAAAGATATTGCATATAAGCAAGTAATTCAAAAGAATTTAATTTTAGCTTATGCTGATAGTTTAGATTTAGATGTAACTGATCATGATATTGCAAAAGAGTTATTAAAATATAATGCTTTTATAAAAGATGGAAAGTTCGATAAAGCAACGTATATAAAAGTTTTATCTCAGAATAGAACTACTCCCGTTAAATTTGAAGATTCATTAAAAAGAAATATTTTGTTACAAAAAGTTCAATTATTATTTGATGTTAAGCCAAATAGTGTTGCAGTTGAAAACTTAAACAAATTATTATTTGTTGAAGATGATATTTCATATAAAATCCTAGAATCAAAAAATATTATTTTAAACCCTACAGCTAAAGAGTTAAAAGAACATTGGGAATCGAATAAAAATGTTTATATGTCAGAAATATCTTATGTTTTAGAAATTACAGAAATTCCTTTACTTTCGTCAAATGCATCAGAAGAAGATATTAAAAGACACCATAGTAAGTTTAAAACTGATTATAAAAAAGTTGATGGTAAAATCAAGTCATTTGATGAAGCAAAAGCTGAAGTAATCATAGAATTAGATAGAAAGTTTACAAAAAAAGAAGCATTGAAAAAGTATTTAAAAGTAAAAAAAGCTGAAGAGAAATTATCTTCTTCTAGTACTTTAGATCAAAGTAAACTTCCATTTTCTACTGAAAATAGTCAAAAAATTATTGGTGCAAAGCAGGGAGATTTAATTAAGCCATTTTTAGAAAATGACAAATACTTTATTGTAAAAGTGTTAAAAAAGAATGAATCTAAACCTTTATCTTATTCAAAAGCTTTAGCTGATGTGAAAGTTTCATATGAGCAAATTGCTAAAAGTAAAAAACTTGATGAGTTAGCAAAAAAAGAGTTAACAAATTTTGTTGGAACTGAAGTAAAAAGTGTAACAAGAGAATCTATTTCAAAAATTGTTGGATTAGAACCTCAAGAATCTGCTGATTTCTTAAGTCAATTATTCTCAGTAAGTGAAAAAACTGGAGTTGTTAAGTTAAATGAAAAAGTTGTATTATTTAGAATTAATAGTTCTAAATTGGGAACTTATGATAAATCAAGAGATGAATCAGTAAGAAGTACAATTGTACAATTACAGAGTGAAGAGTTAATGAATAATCTTGTTAAAAGATTAGAAAGTAAATACGAAATACAGTCATCTATACAAACAAAGGAATAACAATTGAAGAATACTCTTTTAGCAATTGATATTGGTTCATCTGCAATAACAGCAGTTATTGCAAAGCATGATTTAGAATCTAATATTAATATCCTTGGTACTGGCTTACAAAAGAGTGAGGGTGTTAATAAAGGTATAATTATAAATATAGAAGAGGCTTCAAAAGCTATTAAAGATGCAATTAATATAGCAAAAAGAAGTACAACAGAAGTTATTGATACTTCTGTTGTTTCTATTTCAGGTTCTTACACAAAAAGTATTAGAAGCTCAGGTTCAGTAAATGTTCCAAACGGTTTAATTACAGAAACTGAGATTAATCAAGTAATGCAAATGGCATTATACAATGCGACTATCGTTCCTGAATATGAAGTAGTTCATGTTGTACCTATTTTCTTTAAAGTTGATGATTCTGTTGATGTTGATAATCCTCTTAACATGAATGGGTCTAGACTAGTAGTTTCTGTTTATATAGTTACAGCAAAAAGAACAGCACTTACAAATATAAAATCTGCCCTTAAAATATCAGGTATTGATATAACTAGATTTGTTTTAGATGGTTATGCATCAGCTATTTCAATCTTAGATGAACAGCAAAAGAAATTTGGAGCAACAGTAATTAATATTGGTTCAACAACTACTGAATTTGTATGTTACAAAGGAAACTCATTAATTTATAATGGATTTATACCTGTAGGTTCAAATCATATTACGAATGATTTATCTGTAATGCTTCACACTCCACCTATAGCTGCAGAAAAAATTAAAACAGAATATGGTTCTTTAACTAAGAACTATTCTTCATCAAATGATTTAGGTGTAACGAAAGTTAAAATACCTAGAATTGGAGATGAAGATACATATTCTGAAATTGCATTAGATCATATTCAAACAATAATTCATGCAAGAATAGAAGAAATATTAATTCTTGTAAAAAACCAGTTAAAGAAAAGTGGAATTTTAGACAATGTAGGTTCTGGAATCGTTATAACTGGAGGGATGAGTAATCTCGAAGGTCTTAAACTATTAGCGGAAAAAATCTATGATGGTATACCTATTTCTTTATCAAATCCTAAAAATATTGAAAATGGTTATATGAGTTTTGATGACCCTCGTATGTCAACGATTGTTGGATTACTTGTATACTCTTTAGGAATCAATAGAAGTTATGAATTAGATTCAAGTAAAAAGTTAATGAAACCAGTTAAAAAACAGGCTATTGCAGAAGAAAAAGCAATAAACAATAATTCAATTAATACTAAATCTCCATCATTTAAAGAAGATTTAAACTTAAAAGATGACCCCACAATTTTAACACCTCTTAGAAAAGATAAGAAAAAAGGTGTTTCAAAATTCTGGAGTAAAGTATCGGAGTGGTTTTAATGGATAATTTATTTAAAGTGGATGATATAAAAGTGGAAATGCCTAATAAGATTTTATCAGACAATGTAGCTAAAATTGCAGTAATTGGAGTTGGTGGTGGTGGTTGTAATATGATTAACCACATGATTAAAGAAGGATCTCACAAGATTGATTTAATCGCAGCAAATACTGATTTACAAGTTTTACATATTTCAAAAGCACCTAAGAAAATTCAACTTGGACTTAAATTAACTAAGGGTTTAGGTGCAGGAATGAAACCAGAAATTGGTAGAGATTCTGCGGTTGAATCATATGAAGATATTAAATCAGCATTAAAAGGTGCGGATATTATTTTTATAGCAGCTGGTCTTGGTGGTGGTACTGGAACTGGTGCTGCTGCAATAATTGCAAAAGCGGCAAAAGAGATAGGTGCTTTAACTGTTTCTGTTGTTACGAAACCATTTACATGGGAAGGTAAGAAAAGAGCAGGTTTAGCAAATCTTGGACTTGAAGAACTTAAAAAAGTTTCTGATTCAATTATTGTAGTTCCTAATGATAGACTATTAGAAATTATTGATGAAAATGTTGGAATGAAAGACGCTTTTAAAATTATTGATAATATCCTTTTTCAGGCAGTAAATGGAATGTCTGAAGTTATTTTAAACCCAGGTAATTCTGATATTAATACTGACTTCGCTGATGTTAAAACTATTATGCAGCATAGAGGTATGGCTTTAATGGGAATTGGAAAAGCTAAAGGTGAAGCTGCAGCTCAAAGAGCATTAGAAGATGCTATTGATTCCCCATTACTTGATAAAGTATCTTTAAATGGTGCAAAGGGTATTTTAATACACTTTAATATTCATCCTCAAGTATCATTATTTGCTATTAATGATGTTATGGGAACTATAAACGATAGAATGGATTCAAATGCGGAAATTATCTTTGGAACTACTTCTGATTCTACCTTAGAGACAGATGAAGTAAAAATTACAATTGTTGCAACAGGTTTTGAATCTAAAAATGATGAACATGAAGAGACTAGTGAAAATACTGAAGAAGGGACTGAAAATACAAGATTATCAAATGATGATAATTATTTAGATGTTCCACCTTTAATGAGAGACTACGTAGTACAATATCAACTATAAGACTAAGATTTTATAAAAAGAAGAATGAAGAATTAATTTTCTTCATTTTTTTCTACAATTACAATATCAAAAGATGTTTGTTGAACAACTAATGCTTTTGTATCTGGAACTACTGCTAAATTATTTATATTCTTTATCTTTATTTTATATGTATGTATTTCTTCTTCTAATAAGGCCATTCTTTGATTTAACTGTAGTATTACATCAACACCTGCAAGATTAACTCCAAGCTTTCTTGTAAGCGTTAAAACATATTTTATATGATCAATATCTTTTTGAGAATAAAGTCTTATTTTACCATTCGTACGAGAAGGTGTAATTAATCCTTCTCTTTCATATTGCCTTAGCGTTTGAGGATGAATATCTAAAATTTCAGCAACTGCAGAAATTAAAAAAACTGGTTCAATATAACTATTTGATTCCATTATTTAATCCTTTTAATTCTCTGGAAGTTTATCTTCTAAAACTTTAACAAAGTCTTCATCTAAATCTTCTATTTTAGGTAATACAATATTTGCTTTTAAATATAAATCGCCTTTAACACCAGCTTTTCTATTTAAAACTCCAAGTTCTTTAACTCTAAATTTTTGATTTTGTTTAGTATTTTGAGGTACTTTTAATGTTATATCTTTGTGTATTGTTTTGATTTCAACTTTTCCACCGAATAAAGCAATTTTTAGAGGGATATTGAAAGTTTTAATTAAAGTATCATCTTCTCTTTCATACTCAGGAGATGCTGCTACAATAATCTTTAAAATTAGATCTCCTCTTTGTCCTTGATAAGATTTACCTTTACCTTTTGCTCTAATTTTCTGACCATCTTTAATTCCTTCTGGAATTTTTATATCAAATGAATCATTATTTAAAGTTACGTGTTGTTTTCCACCTAAAACAGAAACATCAAAAGCAATTGTAAGTTGAGCACTAGTATCTAAATCTGGTTCATTAAAGCCACCAAATCCACCTTGAGAGAAACCTCCTCCTCCAAAGCCACCACCGCCACCAGCTCCACCGAACATTTGTCTTAGAATATCATCCAAGTCTGCATTTGATCCTTGTCTTTGTGCAAAGTCATGGAAGTTTTGATCTCCAAACATTGAATCACCATGTTGATCATATTGTAATTTTTTTTGCTCATCACTTAAAACTTCATATGCAGCATTTAACTCTTTAAATTTTTCTTCTGCACCTGCATCTTTATTAACATCTGGATGATATTTCCTTGCTAATTTTCTATATGCTTTTTTAATTTCATCTGCTGATGCATTTTCACTTACTTCTAATGTTTCGTATAAACTTTTAGCCATTATTATTCCTATAAAATATAAATATATTTGTTTTATTAAGTTTTAATTATATCTAAAACTTGAGTCTAAGTCAATCAAGGTTTGAGGTATTATTAGTAATCATAGGTATAGATTGATAATTCAAAATAAAAACTTTAGTGTTTAAGCCTTATTTTCTTTGTATTTAGTTAGGATTTTAGGAATTAATAGAAATAGGTATTTAAAATGTTTAGTAAAGATGAGTGGACGCAACAAGAATTATACAAATATTCAAAAGAATTAGAAAAAAATGATATTTTAGTAGTTCTTGTCGATACAATTTTAAAACCACTTGATAGAATTGAAGCAATTACTTATAATCCCTTTGAGATGAATTTAATGCCTAAGGGTTCAGTATTTGTATTTTATTGTGATACTGGAAAAACAACAAAAGAGAGATTATCTTATTACAAAAAAAAATTTCCTGATTATAAATGTATTAGTTTAAGAGGTGGAAGAGGGTACTGGCGACCTAATTACCAATTACTTGAAGAGATGAATAAGAATGTCTAAAGTTGAAGAGTATGATTATATAATTATTGGTGCTGGAATTGCAGGATGTTCTACCGCATATTTTTTAAATAAGTATTCAAAATCTGTTTTACTTATTGATAAAAATGAAAAAGTTGCCTTTGGTGCAAGTGGAGCTGCGGGTGCTTTTTTATCACCTCTTTTAGGGAAACCAAACAAACTTAAAGATTTAATAACTAAATCTTTAAAGTTCTCTACTTCCTTTTATCGTGATCTTAATAGTAAATCTTTTTCTAATGACGGAGTATGTAGAATTCCAAAAAATAATGAAGATAGAGAAAAATTTAATTCTTATAAACCTTATATGGATTTTGAATATTCTGAGTTAGATGAGGGATATTTTTTTAATATTGGCTCGTGGATTAATCCTTTAGAAATTTGTGAATTACTAACAAAAGATATTAAAAAAAAGTTAAATTATGATGTTTCTTCAATAATTCAAGCAGATAAATCATGGATCTTAAATAATCAAATAAAAGCTAAAAAAATCATACTTTGTACTGGAGCTAATACTAAGTTAATTAAAGAAGACTATTTTGATATTAGAGCAGTTTGGGGACAAAAAATAGATATTTTAACAAGTACTTGTGTCGATATTAACTATCATAAAGAGTGTTCAATTTCAAGAGCTTTAAAAGAAGATGATAAAAACTTATTTAAAGTCTCAATTGGTGCTACACATCATAGGTTAGACTGTGATAAAAATATTTGTAACTACTGTGTTGAAGTTGCAAAACTTAACAAAGATTGTTCTAAGTGTTATACAAAAGAGACTGTAAATAAAGATTCTTTAAAATTAATTGATTTAGCAGATGATATTATAAAATTAGATGATGTAAATGTTATTGATGTTAAAATTGGGGCAAGAGCTTCAAGCACTGATTATTTTCCAATGCTTGGAAGATTAATTGACTCAAACAAGAGTTTTGAAAAGTTTCCTCATTTAATTAATGGAACACATATAAAAGAAGAAATGTTAGAAAAAATTGAAAATCTTTATGTGCTTAATGGTGTTGGTGGGAGAGGTTTTGTTTTATCTCCATATTTAGCAAATGAATTGGTGGAAAATATTGTAAGTAATAAAAAATTAGATGAAACAATATCAACATATCGCTTATTTAAAAGATGGGCAAAAAAACAAAACAATAAAATAAATAATTAAAACAATAGGAATATAAAGAATGATGAATGTTTTAAAAATAGTTTTTTTAGGAATAGTAGGTTTTGGTTTATTAGTATATTTAACTGCACCAGAACAATCAAATACAAATAATAAAATTGGTAATGATTTGAAATTAAACACGTCTTTATTTCCAAGTCATTTTGAAGTTATTGGTATTGGTGGTTATATGAAAAAAGATGATTTATTTAAAAATGCTAATAGAAAATATATTGTTATATTGAATCATGATGCTTTATCATTAGTTGAGCCTTTAAAGCTTAGAAATAGAAAAGATATAGTTTTAGTAGCTAATATCTCAAAAACACCTTGGTTTATAAAAAAACTAGCAGTAAATGGTAAATTAGAAGAACTAAATGCAAACTCAACAGTTCCTATGATTAATGATACAAGTGGTAATTTTACTAAATTATTAAATATTAGTGATGATACACAAACAAAATATTTTGTTTTTAAAATACAAGATGATAATTCTATAGTTAAACTACAAGAATCAAATGTAAAAAAAGGTGCTTTGGAGTTTGGAATTACGACAGAAGAATCAAATAAGTATATCTCGGAATTGTTCTCTTTTTTAAAATAGAGTAATTAGAGTTACAATTCTTATAGTCTCTATATCAAAGTATTCTTTATTTTTTAGCTTTTAATTTGCTTTTTAAAATAATTTTACCAGCTTCAACTCCTGGTTGGTTATATGTGTTTATAAATAAGAATTGTCCAACTATTGAAGTTAGGAGTTGATACGAAAACATTAAACGAGAAAGGTTATATTCATCAACTTTTTCAATTGTTATAGTATCACAAGGAATATCTTTTAAATCCTGTACTGCCTTTATAGTTGAGTCAGCTTGATAATTTATGAGGTCTGAGAATTTTAGATTATTAATATAATCCAACTCCTCAAGACCTTTTAATTTGATATCAGGAATTACTGAGTTATCTAAAAAGTTTTTTATTTTAATAAAAGTTACTGTTTTATCTCTTTTCCCTTCTATTATAAGTTGTAAAAAGCTGTGTTGATCAACTGGTCCTAATAAACCAATTGGAGTTAATCCTTGGTTTGTATTATCATTGTCGATTTTTCCTAAACTCTCACCCCATAATTGTACATACCATTTATTAAATCCCTCTAATCCACTAGCATATGAAAAAACAATATTATTGTTGAATTTATGTTTATATTCAGCCATAAATCTAGCTTTTGTCATAAGTTCTGTGTATAAAGCTTCTTGTTCAAAAAACTCTTTATATGTATCTTTACAGCCTAAAAGTAACTCATCAATATCTACACCAATAATACATAGTGGAAGTAATCCAACATTTGAGAATACTGAAAATCTTCCTCCTACATTTTTATCAATTGGAAAACTCTTTATATCATTTACTTTTGAAAAAGTATTAAGTTTACTATCTGTTTCGGTAATAGTAATACAGTTTGATTTATCTATTGTTACTTTAGAGCAAAGATATTTAAATACACTGATTGTTTCAATTGTTGTACCTGATTTACTAATTACAATAAATAGAGTGTTGTTTAAATCAAGTTTTTCAATTCTGCTATTTATATCAATAGGATCTGTTGATTCAAAAAAATGCAATTTTTTATCATAATTATTTGATCGAATTAAGAAGTTATATATAGCATAGGTACCTAGAGTACTTCCTCCAATACCAATGATTGCGATATCTTTTTGTTTGACGCTTTTTGCATACTCTTTCACTTCTCTTACATCCTGAAAGGGTAAATCATAATAACCTATTGTTCTTTTTTCTTCTTTAAGTGATTCAAAGATTTCATTATCTGAAACTCTTGGATTAAAATTTGCGTCATATTTCATATCTTATCCTTTTATACTTTTACTAACTAAATTTTGAGCTTCTTTTAGAAGCAACTCTAAATGCTCTTCATTTATAAAACTCTCTGCATAAATTTTATAGATATCTTCTGTTCCAGAAGGTCTTGCCGCGAACCAGCCATTTTTTGTAGTAACTTTAAGTCCACCAATACTTGCATTATTTCCACTTGCTTTTGTATAGATATTTTCTATTTCTTCATTTGCTAAAGTTTTAGATGTAATATCTTCAACACTTAGGTTTTTTAGTTTTGCTTTTTGTTCAAAACTTGCATGAGCATCAACTCTTCTATAATAAGATTTTCCAAACTCTTCTTCAAATTCTTGATAAATTTCTCCAGGGTCTCTTTTCAATCTTGAAGTCATTTCCGCAGCTAAAAGATTTAAGATGATTCCATCTTTATCTGTAGACCAAACACTTCCGTCTTTTCTCAAGAATGATGCTCCTGCACTTTCTTCTCCACCAAAAGCTAATGTTCCTTCAAATAAACCATCAACAAACCATTTAAAACCAACAGGTACTTCAAAGAGTTTTTTATCTAAAGAGTTAACAACTTTATCAATCATAGAACTTGAAACTAAAGTTTTACCAATACCTAATTCATCTCCCCAATCTCTACTTGAAAATAAATACCAAATAACAACTGATAAATAATGATTTGGATTCATAAGTCCTACACTTTTAGTAACGATTCCATGTCTATCAAAATCTGGATCATTAGCAAAAGCAATATCATATTTATCTGCTAGTTTTATAAGTGAAGCCATTGCATATTTTGAAGAACAATCCATTCTAATTTTCCCATCATGGTCACAAGACATAAAAGAAAAAGTAGAGTCTATTTTCTCATTTACAATATCAAATTCAATTCCATAAATCTCTTTTATCTTCTTATAAACCTCTAAGCCGGAGCCTCCTAATGGATCTACACCAATTTTAAGATTTGCTTCTTTAATACTATCCATATCAATAACTGTGTCTAATGCTTTTACATAGGGAGTTATAAAATCATAAACTTCTAAAAATTTAGATGTAAATATCTCATCTTTACTTATAGTTTTAACATCTAAAAGATTATTTTGAAGTATTTCATTTGCTCTATTTTCAATAAGTGAAGTAACATCTGTATCAGCTGGCCCACCATTTGGCATATTATATTTAAATCCACCATCACTTGGGGGATTATGAGAAGGTGTTATAACAACGCCATCATTTAAGACATCAGAATTTTTATTTGATTCTAAAATTGTAAAAGATAAAACAGGAGTTGGAGTATATCCATCTTCATATGCTATTTTACAAGGTACTTCATTTGCCAAAAATACTTGCAATGCTGTAATTTGTGCTGGTGTTGACAATGCATGAGTATCTATTCCTATATGCATTACCCCTGTAATTCCAGCTTCTTTTCTATATTCACAAAGTGCTTGAGTAATTGCAAAAATATGATTTTCATTAAAACTTGACTTTAGAGAGTTTCCTCTGTGTCCAGAAGTTCCAAAGCTAACTTTTTGAGTTTGTTCTCTTACATTTGGTTTATTAGTATAATATGCGTCTAATAATGCATTTATATTTTCTAGTATCTCTTTAGGTGCTTTTTTACCTGCTAATTGATGTATCAAATTTTATCCTTTTACTATTTTAAGTGCTTCTATACAAAGTTCTGTAATTTTATCAAAATTACCTTTTTGTATTATATCTTTAGGAACCATCCATGTTCCTCCAACACATAAAACATTTTTTAAAGCTAAAAAATCATTTAGATTTTTTTTATTCACTCCGCCTGTAGGACAAAAGAACATTTTAGGAAAAGGTCCATTAAACGCTTTTAGAATTTCTACTCCACCACTAAGTGTTGCTGGAAAAAGTTTACAATGGTAAATGCCGTTATTTTGAGCTAACATAACTTCACTTGCTGTTGAAACACCTGAAATTAAACTTATATTTTCAATCTTAGCTGTATCAATTAACTCTTGTGAAATACCAGGTGAAAAAATGAACTTGGCACCATATTCTTTTGCTTTTATTAAATCTTCTTTATTACAAACAGTCCCAGCTCCTACATTCATAGAAGGTAACTCTTCACTTATAAGTTTAATAGCATCAAAGGCATTAGGAGTTCTTAGTGTTATTTCCATTATGTTTATTCCTCCTTTGATTAAGGCATGTGCTAGTGGTAAACTATCATTTATATTATCTATTGCAATAACTGGAACAATAGGTGAAATTGACATCACTTCATTTGCATTCATTTGTTTTCCTCTCCTGGCAAAGTAAAGATTGTTGCTCCAAGATTTGCGCTACTAACATTTTTTCTAATAATAGAAAAAAGTTCTCTCCCAACTCCAAAGCTGTTATCTGTTAAATCTTTTTCTTTTATTTTTCTACTTTTTAATATATCATCATCAATAAGAATATTTAAAGTACCTTTTATTGCATCTAGTTCTATTATGTCGCCATTTTTTATTTTAGAAATTAATCCTGCATCTTTAGCTTCAGGGCTTAAGTGAATAGCACTAGGGATTTTTCCCGATGCTCCTGACATTCTACCATCAGTTATAAGTCCTACTTTATATCCTAAGTCTTGTAATACTCCAAGAGGTGGCAGAAGTTTATGCAGTTCAGGCATTCCATTTGCTTTTGGACCTTGGTATTTAACTACTGCAATAAAATCTCTATAAAGCTCTTTTTTAGAGAAAGCTTCTTGTAATTCTTCTTGTGAACTAAAAACAATAGCTTCTTGTTTTACATAAAGATGTTTTAAGTCTAATGCGGAAGTTTTTATCACACTTTGACCTAAATTACCTTCTAATAGTTTTAATCCACCTTGTTTATTAAATGGGTTTTTATAAGATGAAATAACTTCTGTATTTCTTGAAATACCATCAATATTTAAAAAGTTTAGTTTTCCATCTTTTAAGCTTGGTTCAACAACAAATCTTTTTAAGCCTTTTCCTACAACTGTATTAACATCTTCAAAAATAAGTCCATTATCTATAAGCTCTTTTATAACAACAGCCATACCACCTGCATCTCTAAAGCTATTTACATCTGCACTACCATTTGGATACATCTTACATAATAGCGGCACAACTTTAGAAATTGCATCAAAATCTTCCCAGGTAAGAACAATACCACATGCTTTTGCCATTGCAATTAGATGTATAGTATGATTTGTTGAGCCACCTGTTGCCATAAGTCCAATTGTTGCATTGATGAAACTTCTTTCATCAATAATGTCACTAATTGATATATCATTTGTTTTTAAATCATATAAAATTTTTGCACTATATTTTGTTAGCTCTTCTCTTAATGGTGTATTTGTATTTATAAAAGATGAATTTGGTAGTTGAAGGCCCATCATTTCTAAAAGCATTTGGTTTGAGTTTGCAGTACCAAAAAAAGTACATGTACCACAACTATGATATGACGAAGATTCTACTTCTAAAAGTTTTTTTTCATCAATATTTCCTTTTGCAAACTCTTGTCTAAACTCAGATTTTTTTTTATTTGAAATGCCTGATGGCATTGGGCCTGAGGGTACAAATATTGAAGGAAGATGACCAAATTTAAGTGCACTTATTAGTAATCCTGGAACAATCTTATCACAAACTCCTAGATAAAACACTCCATCATAGACATTATGAGATAATCCAATAGCACTTGCCATTGCTATATTATCTCTACTAAATAAAGATAATTCCATTCCTGCTTCCCCTTGAGTAACACCATCACACATAGCAGGTACTCCACTTGCAACTTGAGCGGTGGAAGAGAATTTTAATAACTTCTTTTTTATAATATCTGGATATTTAAAATAGGGTTCATGCGCTGATAGCATATCATTATATGAAGTTATAATACCCATGTTATAGGGAGTATACTCTTTTAATAAGGACTTCTCTTCTTCACTCATTGCTGCTATTACATGAGCTAAATTACTGCAAGAAAGTTTTTTTCTACCTTCATTTTTAGCTTTTGCATTCTTTATTCTATTAAGATAGATTTCTCTACTTTTAATTGACCTTTTATTGATTGATTCTTGTACTTCTAATAGTGTTTTATTCATGACCGTAATAAACCTTTATTTGTTGTGCATTAAAAAGTACTTTGGATATTGGATATTTATCCTCACTTTTTAAGGCCTCATCATATATTTTAAGTTTTTCTTCACCTTGTAGAAGTAAAAAAATATTTTTAGATTCTAAAATTGATTTTAGTGTTAAACTCATTCTCTTATATGATGCAGTAACTGGATCAATAGAGATACAAAACTTTGTTGTATTTAGATTTTCTGCCTCTTTTAATTTTATACTTTTAGGAAAAAGTGAAGCAGTATGTCCGTCATTTCCCATTCCCAAGATTAATATATCAGATTGAAAAAAGGCTTTTTTATAAATATCTGAGCATATGTCATCTGAAGAAAAACAATCCTTGTCTTTTATAAATAAGGGTATGAACTCTGCATTTTTAGCTTCATTTTGTAGTAAGAATTGATTTACTAAATAGGCATTACTATCTTTATTAGATGACTCAATCCATCTTTCATCAACAAGTCCTATTTTAACACGACTCCAATCAATTTTTACTTTAGATAACTCTTGGAAAAAAAGTTTTGGAGTATTCCCTCCTGATACTAAAAAACTAGCACAATTTTTTTCTAAAAGTGCATTTTCTAATATATAAGAAACTTCTTTTACAAGATTTTCAACTAGATTTTCAACTTTGTTAAAAACATTAAAATTTATATTATTCATCATTCCATGCCCTTCCATCTTTAGCTATAATTTGTATTGCAGCACTTGGACCAGTACTTCCTGCTGTGTATTTTTTCATAGGAGTTACATTTTCCTTCCATGCATCTAAAATAGTATCTGTCCATTTCCAAGCTTCTTCAACTTCATCTAATCTCATAAAAAGTGTAGCATTATCTTTAATTACATCTAAAATTAGTCTTTCATATGCATCAGGTTTTCTTTTAACATTATGAGGTGCATTTAATTCTAAATCAACTTGTTGAATTTTCATACTTTCATTTAAGCCTGGTACTTTATTCATAAGTTTAAGTTCGATACTTTCATTTGGCTGTAGTGTTATTACTAGACTATTTGGATTTATAGAGCTCTCTTCTTGTGAAAATATAGAGTGGGGTATAGATTTAAATTGAATTACTATTTCAGAATTTCTTTTCTGCATTCTTTTACCACTTCTAATGTAAAAAGGAACATTATTCCATCTCCAGTTATCAACGTCAACTCTAATTGCAGCAAATGTTTCAGTCTCACTTTGTTTTAAATCTCCATCAAGATAACCAGGAACTGATTCTCCTTGGGAGGAACCAGCAGTATATTGAGCTCTTACTGTTTTTTCTTGGATATCTTCATGTTTCATTTTTCTGAAAGATCTTAAAACTTTTACTTTTTCATCACGTATACTATTTGGATCAATAGAGCAGGGAGGCTCCATGGCAATTAGACATAATAGTTGCATAAGATGATTTTGAATCATATCTCTTAATGCACCATAATTATCATAATAATCCCATCTTTCCTCAACTCCAACACTTTCAGAAACTGTTATTTGAACATGGTCTATATAATTTGCATTCCATAAAGGAAGAAAAAAGATGTTAGAGAATCTAAGCACAAGTATATTTTGAACAGTATCTTTTCCTAAATAATGATCAATTCTATATATTTGGTCTTCTTTAAAATACTTTAATACTTTTTCATTTAATAGACGTGAGCTTTTTAAATCTTTTCCTAAAGGTTTTTCTAAAACTACACGTGTATTTTCATTAATAAGATCCCAGTTATCTAAAGATTGACATATTTGGCCAAAAAAATTAGGATTTGTAGATAAGTAATTTATTCTATCTCTATTTTGATATTCATTTAAAATATTTTTCAGATTCTGGAATGTTTCATTATTAGTTAAATCTACATGTACTAAAAATATTTGAGTTTTGAATATTTTAAAAAATATTTCATCAAAATCATCTATATATTCAATGAGCTTGTTTTTTACTAATTCAATATGCTCTTCTCTACTCATATCTCGTCTAGATACAGTTATAATACGTGTATCTTTTGAAATATAATCATCTTTACAAAGATGGTAAAGTGCAGGAAGAAGTTTTCTAAATGCTAAATCACCATGCCCTCCAAAAAGTATAAAGTCACAAAGATTGAATTTAGTACCCATACCTTACTTCTTTTTTTCTAACTCGTAAAAGTAATTTGTTGCTTCAACAAAACCATCTACTGAACCACAATCAAATCTTTTACCTTTGAATTTATAAGCAAGAACCATTCCATTTTTAGCTTGTGCACAAAGCGCATCTGTAATTTGTAACTCTCCATTTTTCCCCGGCTTAGTTTTTTTAATAATTTCAAAAATTTCAGGTGTTAATATATATCTTCCAATTACAGCAAGATTTGAAGGTGCTTTATCATTATCAGGTTTTTCAATCATATTTGAGACAATATGAACATTATTTTCCATAAGTCTACCTTCAATAACTCCATATTTATGAACATCTTCTTTTGGCACTTCCATACAGGCAACAATACAACACTTGTATTTTTCATAAAGTTTTACCATTTGAGTTAAAATACCATCACCTTTTGGATTTACACATAAGTCATCTGCTAGGATTACAGCAAATGGACTTTGTTCTCCTACTAAAACCTTTCCTTTATAAATTGCATCTCCTAGACCTTTCATTTCATTTTGTCTTGTATAAGTAAAAGTACATTTGTCAATAATGTCTCTGATATCTGCTAACATCTTCTCTTTTGGTGAACCTTCTATTTGGTGTTCAAGCTCATATGAAATATCAAAATGATCAGTAATAGCTCTTTTCCCACGTCCTGTGATAATAGACATTACGTCACATCCAGCTTCTATTGCTTCTTCAACTCCATATTGAATCAATGGTTTTGTAAGTACAGGTAACATCTCTTTAGGCATTGCCTTTGTTGCTGGTAAAAATCTTGTACCATATCCTGCTGCTGGGAATAAACATCTTGTTATATTACTCATTTTTTCTCCTTAAATTTTATATTTTCCCCTTAAGCCACATAATTTGATATGGCTCAAGTATTATTGTTAATTGGTTCTTTTCAGTGCTTTCATCACAAAAACTTGAACTTAAGACGTCACATAATGGAAGTTTTATTTCTTTAGGTAAAGTTATAGTGACTTTTTCATTACTGTAATTATTTAAAGCAAGTATTCGTGTTGTTTTTTCAATATTAAATTTATCTATTGCAAAAACTCTTTCATCTAAAGTTAAAAAGTTAAACTCTCCAAAAGGATTAAAAGCTTCTTCATTTATTCTAATTGAAATCATTCTTTTGTATGAATCAAAAATAGTTTTTGCTAAACTTCCTAATGTTGATAGTTCTTTTTCAAGCCAGTCAATATTATGTTTTTCTCTGTTAATTGTTCTATTTATTCCTGAGTGTTTAACACCATCTTTGTAGTTTTGAGAACCAACTATTGAATGAAAATAAATTCCTGGAACACCAGGCATTGCTAAAACTGTTGCTTGTGTTACAAGCATACGTTTGATTCTCATTAATTGATCTTCTTTCGGATTGCTTAAAGCATCAATATAACTACAATTTAACTCATAAGGTGTTTTACTTCCATCTTCTTCTGTTCGATAAGAAACTAATCCTCCATTATTCTGAACATTTTGAACTATGTCATTTATTTCCTTCTCACTCAATAATCCTTTTATTGGTCTAAGACCAATACCATCATGACTTGCAGTAAAGTTGAAAAAACATACTTTATTACTTGGAAGTATCAATGTTTCAGCCCATGAAGTTAATTTTTTTGTATTCGAATGAATAATAGAATTTAATAAAAGTGGTGGCAAAGCAAAGTTATAAACCATTTGAGCTTCATCATCTCCACTTCCAAAATATGAAATATTCTCATGATGTGGAACATTTGTTTCAGTTATTATGATAACTTCAGGTGCAACTTCATGTATTACATCTCTCATTAGTTGTATTAATTCATGAGTTTGTGGTAAATGAACACATTGTGTCCCTATCTCTTTCCAAATAAAAGCAATAGCATCGAGTCTAATAAGTGTTGCACCTTTTTCAATATAGTAAAACATCGCATCAAGTACACTGCATAAAACTTTGTAACTTTTATAATTTAAATCAACTTGGTCTTTACTGAAAGTTGTCCATATATTATGAATTTTGCCATTGTCATCTAAGTATTCATGTAAAAGAGGACTTGCTCTTGGTCTTACAACTTTACTTAAATCAGTTGTTGGGTCAAGTTCAATAAAAAAATCATCATAATATTTATTCCCTGCTAAGTAAGCTTTAAACCATTGAGAGAATTGTGATATATGATTAATAACTCCATCTACCATTATTCTATAATCAGCTGATAATTGTTCAACTTCTCTCCATGAACCCATATGAGGATCAACTTCACTATAGTCAACTACTGAAAACCCATCATCTGATGAATAGGGATAAAAAGGAAGAATATGTATGGAATTCACAACACCTTTTAAATGTTTATCCATAAACTCATTTAATGTCTGAAGTGTTGCTTCACTGTTTTTCGAAACTTGGTCACCATAAGTTATTAAGATAATATCTCTTTGGCTTAAGTGATACTCTTTTGAATCTATTGTTTGTTTATATTTATTAATTAAATCAGTAATACTTTTTATAGCTTTTACAGCTATATCTTCTGGATATAATTTATGTAATCTTTTATTTATATTATGTGCTCTGTTAAGGATGTTTTTTTTCATTCATTATCCTTTTGAACATAATGATTAAATTTTTCAGAAAAATCTGGTAGTACCGATCTTACAGTAATCCAAGGTGATAAAGAGGGTGTTCCCATTGGATCTTCATAATATTCCTCTGATGCTTCTTTAATAGCTTCATGAAAAATTTCAACTGCATTTATCTCTTTTTCTCGTATAAAATCTAAACCATTTAGTTTACTTAGTGCATTATATTTTGATATTTCAAATCTTGATTCTTGGAAGTAGGTTGCAAGAAGAGTTTTAAATGTAGAAGTTGAAAAAACTACACCTTCTTGTGCCATTACTCTAAAAATTGTTTTGGTTATGTCATTTGCCATTTTATAAATACCTCCACCCGATTCTTGTGATCCAAGGTCTTGATGCTTATGCTCATATGTATCCATAATCTGAGTTTGACAAATTCTTCTATTAGATGTATTTTTATATACTTCACTCAATGTTGATACTTCAAGTCCCCATGTAGGTGAAATAGCAATACCTCTTCCCATTGATCTAATAAATGAGAATTCTCCTGATAAGGCATATCTAAAACTCTCCATATATTCAAGATATCTACTTTGTCCATGAATCTTTTTTAAAGACTTGATTAATGGGCTGTATAGGAGTCTTGTTGCTCTTCCATGAAGTTTGTCAGTTACTCTTGAGTAATAACCTTTATTAAATTCAAAATCAAGTGCTGGATGAATTATTGGATAAAAAAGTCTTGCAGGAATTTCTCTTGAATAATTTACAATATCACAATCATGAAGTGCAAAAGCATAAGCATCTTTATCTGTTAAACCATAACCTAACATTGTCCATACATTTCTTCCTTTTCCTGGCGTATCAAGTCCGGGGAATCCTTCTTTTGAAAGATCATTATATAACTCTTTAATTCTCGGTCCATCATTCCATAAAATATCAACTTTACATGAAAGTTTTGACATAAGTACTTTTACTTCTTCAAACTGTTCTTTTGTTGCTTGATCAAGTCCTAGTATGATTTTATATAGATATTTTACATCTTTTAATTCTTCAATAATTTTATGCATTGCCGGTGTTTGGAATTCTGAATATAAAGCAGGTAGTAAAAGAACCATCCTTCTTCTTCGACTAAACCTTACCAGGTCCTCTTCTATATCTTCTAATTTTCTATCTCCTAAATTTTGAAGTGTGGTGATTACCCCATTTTGAAAAAAATCTGACATTTATTATTCTCCTTAATCTTTTATTTTTCTATATTTATTATTAATACATCTAGCATGTTATTGTGACTAGGACCTGTATTTATTAAATCATTAGTTTTTTCAAAAAACTCATTTGAGTTAAAGTTTTCTAAATATTCTTTTATATTAAGATTTAATAACTCTGCTTTTTCTAAACTATGATTATTTATTATTGCACCTGCACTATTTGAGTTTCCATCAATACCATCACTTGCAGCACTCAATATTGTTATAGTTTTATCTTTTGGAAATTTATCTAAAAAGGATAAAATAAGATGTTGATTTCTTCCTCCTTTTCCATTTGAAGTAACTTTTACTAAAGCTTCTCCACCAAAAATAAAACATCCTTCTTTTTTTGTCTTAATAAATTCAAGTAAATCATTTACTATAATATTTACATCATCTTCTATTTTTTTATCTATAATCTGTGCAATTATATTCTTCAAATAGAGTTCTTTTTTTATATCTGTTAATAGTATTTTATTAGAAGCTATTAAAAAGTGTTTTATAGTCTCTTTTTGTGTTTTAGGTGTATCTTTAATCTTTCCTAATTCTCCTAAAAGTAAATATTCTTTAACCCTTTTTGGAATATTTTCTAATAAGTCATATTCTTTTAGATATGTTATTGCTGTAGCAAAATTTGAACTATCACAATATAAAGGCGCTGATCCTATTGCTTCTAAATCATTTGAAATAACATCACTTAGTACTAAAACAATTCCTCTAGCTTTGCATTTTGAAACTAATCTTCCTGCTTTTACTTGTGAAAGATGTTTTCTAATACAATTCATGGCAACAATAGGCATAGAGCCTTTTAACATAAGATCAGTAGTTTCTTGGAATTCTTCCATTGATATTTCTTCCACAGGTAATTCAACCAAGGCAGAACTTCCTCCTGAAAGTAAGTATATGAAAAAGTCATCTTCTTCTAAACTCTCCATCGATTCTTTTAAACACCTTGCTGCTATTAAGCTTTTATTACTTGGAATTGGATGGCTACTTTCTAAATAAGTCAAGGTTCTTTTATCAAGAGTATTTTTATAAGGTCCAACAAGTACAGCTTTTTCTATTTTTTCTTCAAGCTGTTCATAGATAGTTTTAGCCATACTTAATACAGCTTTTCCTGAACCAAAAAGATGTATCTTTTTATCTTTAGGTAAGGGTATTATTTGATTATTAATAAGAATTTCATTTTCTTTAAAAGTACATTTGTTATCTATAAGTTTACTAGGTTCAATATTTTTTAAAACCTCGAAGAATGAATCCTTTAGTATCTCTCTTATTTGCATAAAATTCCTTTTAATGCTTCATTCCAACCTCTTGGTCCAATTGATTGTGTTTTTACGAGATTTTTTTTATCATAATCAATAAATGTTCCATCAAATTTTCTAATAAGTACTGAAATATCTGAAACATCAAGCATTGTTTTATCATTTTCTCCATCACCTAAAGCGATGGTTTTATATTTTTTGTTAAATTTTTCTTCATATATTTTTTGAAGTTTTAATATAGCATGTGCTTTATCTTGACCTTGCGTGATAAGATGATAAAATCTACCACCTTTAATAATATCAAACCCTTCTTTTAAACTAAGTTGTCGCAAGTCCTCAATTTTTGATTCATCTTCTATTATAAAAGGTTCACAAAAATCCCTTTTTTTTGCTAAGGTAGAATTTTCTATATCAAGTCCTGTAAGACTTGAAATTACGTTAACACTCATATCAAAAAAACTTTTTATATTAAATGTTTCTCTATATTGATTAAGAAAGCATAATGTTTCGCTATAGGTTTTCCCCATATTAATCTGTTCAAAACTTTTACCATCAGGTAAAAAAATACCAGCACCATTTTCAACAATAAAAGGATAATCTATTTGAAGTTTCTTTCTAAGTTTTAGAATTTCTTGTTTTGTTTTACTTGTAACTATAATTAGTGGGATATTATTTGATTTGAGATATTCAAGCATCTCTTTTGCCTCATCTGTACTATATGTGTAATGATCGAGTAGGGTGCCATCTAAATCTGTAAAAATAAGATAATTTTCTGTTTTTGTTTGTAACATAATTTAGTATATCAAATAAATATTAATATATTAGTCTTAGACTGTATAAAAAATATATAAAAATGTGAATGTTTTATATACAGATAGGAAGTTTATCAAAAGTAGTTAATAAAGTAAAAAATCATCTTTTTTTACTTTATTATTTAAGGACTTAATTACTCAGTTTTTCTAGTAGCAACATTAACTTTACCAATGGCACAAGATACAAAGCTTTTAGCTGTTGTTGTTACTTTCTGTAAGCCAGATAATTCATCACTTATTAATGGGTATCCTAATGCTCTTAGTTTTAGTTTTAATAACTCTTGTTTTGTATCTTCTAAGTCTAATGTGATTTTTCTTGGGTGAACATCTAAATCTACTAAAACTTCACCAAACTCTTCTTTTAATGATGAAATTAAAGTATTAGCACATCCACCACATTTTATATTTTCTACTTCAAAAGTTTGTTTCATGTTTATGCCTTTTATTTTATTCTATCTTATCTTTATTTTTTTAATGTTAATTGAAAAATTTAGATTCTAAGGTATCTACTAATTTTTGTACTGAACTTACTGATTTTTCAAATTGAGCTTCTTGTTTATCATTTAAATTCAATTCAATAATCTTTTCAATACCATTACTTCCTAACATTACTGGAACTCCTCCAACAACATCTTTATATCCATATTCTCCTTGAAGAAGTACTGCACATGGGTATATTCTCTTTTGATTGTGTAATATAGCTTGAACCATTAGTAAAGTTGCATGAGCAGGTGCATAATAAGCAGAGCCTATTTCAAGTAGTTTTACAATTTGCAACCCACCATTTTTTGTTTTTGTAACAATCTCTTCAATCTCTTCATCTGATAGTAATTCACTTAATGGCACTCCTGCAACTGTAGAATAGTTAGGAAGTGGTACCATATCATCACCATGTCCACCCATTACTGATGATTCTATTTGTCCTGCTCCATATCCTAGTTTTTCTAGAATAAAGTGACTCATTCTCGCACTATCTAAAATTCCAGCCATTCCTATTATTTGATTCCTTTTAAAGCTAGAACTTTTTAAAGCAGAATAAACCATCGCATCTAAAGGATTTGAAACTATTATAATTACTGCATCGGGTGCATTAATCTTTATATCTTCAATTACACTTTTCATTATTTTTGCATTAGTAAGAAGTAAATCGTCTCTACTCATCCCAGGTTTTCTAGGGATTCCAGCGGTTACAACAATAACATCACAACCTTTTAAATCACTTCCATTTGTAGCTGCAGTTACAAAAGTATGTGATTTTGCAGCATTTGCAGCTTGAGAAATATCTAAAGCCATTGCTTGTACAATATTCTCTCTAATATCCTTTAAAACTACTGTTGAACAAATACCTTTATTTGCTAATGCATAAGCTAAAGTTGAACCAACATTACCAACACCTACAATACCAACTTTTTTATTTATCAAAATAAGTCCTTAATGATGATATAATTTAATTATATCAATTCTAATTTTAATATAATTAAATTATATTTATTCTAAATAAAAAAAGGTAAGACTTTTAAGTCTTACCTTTTCTAAACAAAACAAATAGATTTATTTGTTTATTCTAATTATCCAATAATTGAATTTAAAGTTGCAGATGGTCTCATCGCAGCTGCTAATAACTCATCATTTGGTAAATAGTATCCACCCATATCGATTTCTTTTCCGTGACCAGCTACTAATTCAGATACAATTTTATCTTCATTTTCAGTCATAGTTTCAGCAATTTTAGTAAATTCAGCTTTTAATTCAGCATCATCATTTTGTGCTGCTAATTCTTGAGCCCAGTACATTGCTAAATAGAAGTGAGAACCTCTATTATCAATTGAACCTAATTTTCTAGCAGGAGATTTATCATTTAAAAGGAAAGTTCCAGTAGCTTTATCTAAAGTTGTAGCTAAAACTTGTGCTTTTGTATTTCCTTGTGTATTTGCTAAGTGCTCAAAAGATGCAGCTAAAGCCATGAATTCACCTAATGAATCCCATCTTAAGTAATCTTCTTGTGCAAATTGTTGAACGTGCTTAGGAGCAGATCCACCAGCACCAGTTTCAAATAATCCTCCACCTTTCATTAATGGAACAATTGATAACATTTTCGCAGATGTTCCAAGCTCTAAAATTGGGAATAAATCTGTATTATAATCTCTTAAAACATTTCCAGTTACAGAAATAGTATCAAGACCTGCTCTCATTCTTTCTAATGAAGTTTTTGTAGCATCTACTGGTGCTGCAATTGTAATATCTAAACCAGCAGTATCATGTTCTGGTAAGTATTTGTTAACTTTTTTAATCATTTCTGCATCGTGTGCTCTGTTTGAATCTAACCAGAAAATTGCAGGAGTATTTGAAAGTCTAGCTCTTGTAACTGCTAATTTAACCCAGTCTTGAATTGGAGCATCTTTTGCTTGACACATTCTGAAAATATCACCAGCTTCAGTATTAAAAGAGAATACAGTTTCGTTCGCTTTATTAGTTACTACGATTTTACCAGCAGCTACTGCTTGGAAAGTTTTATCGTGTGAACCATATTCTTCAGCTTTTTTAGCCATTAAACCAACGTTTGGAACTGTACCAATTGTTGTTACATCTAATGTACCGTTAGCTTTACAATCATCAATAACTGCTTGGAAAGATTGTGCATAACATCTATCCGGAATTACTGCAACTGTATCTTCTTCTTTATCATCTGCATTCCACATTTTACCACCACCTTTAAGCATAGCAGGCATAGATGCATCAATAATAACATCAGATGGTACATGTAAGTTAGTAATTCCTTTAGCAGAGTTAACCATAGCAAGTCTTGGTTGAGATGCGTAAACGCTAGCAATATCAGCTTCAATTTCAGCTTTTTTATCTGCATCAACTTGATCTAATTTAGAGTATAAGTCACCTAAGCCATTGTTAAAGTTTACACCCAATGAATCAAATAATTCACCATGTTTAGCAATTAAATCTTTGAAGTATACTTTAACTGCAAATCCAAACATAATTGGATCAGAAACTTTCATCATTGTAGCTTTTAAGTGTAATGATAATAATACATCTTGTTCTTTAGCTCTGTTAATTGCAGTTTGGTAAAATTCTTGTAAAGATTTAGCACTCATACAAGTAGCATCAATAATCTCACCAGCTTCTACAGCAGTTGAAGCTTTAAGAACAGTTTCTGAACCTTTTGCATCTATAAAAGAGATTTTTAAATCATCAGCTGCATCAAATGTAGTTGATAATTCTGCACCATAGAAATCATTTTCATTCATGTGCATAACTTCTGTTTTAGATTCTGCAGTCCATTCACCCATTTTATGAGGGTTGTTTTTTGCGTAATTTTTAACAGCTCCTGGAGCTCGTCTATCTGAATTACCTTCTCTTAATACAGGATTTACTGCAGAACCAGAAATTTTCCCGTATCTTGCTGTAATTTCAGCAGATGCATCATAATTAGGAACATCGTAACCTTTACCTTGTAATTCTGCAATACAAGCTTTTAATTGTGGAACAGAAGCAGAAACGTTTGGCAATTTAATAATATTAACTTTTGGATCTTGAGTTAATTCACCAAGTTCAGCTAAATGATCAGTGATTTTTTGGTCTTCTTTTAAGTTCTCAGGGAAGTTTGCAAGAATTCTTCCTGCTAATGAGATATCTTTTGTAACCATTTCAATACCTGAGCTTTTTGTAAAAGCCTTAATCATTGGTAAGAAAGAGTATGTTGCTAATGCTGGCGCTTCATCAACTTTTGTGTAAATAATCTTTGACATGTTTAGTTCCTAAAATTTGAATTTTTATATTGATCATATAATAGCACTAATTCAATTTAGGCCTATTTAAAGCTAGGTTTAATTTTATGTCAAAGAAATGTATGTTTCAATTTTTCACAGTTCTTATTTTACATTATCCCAAAGTGACTTTATTGAAGTAGGCTTCTGTTCTTTTACATCGGTTTTCATGATGTTTTTTGCCTCTATATCGATTCGTGTCTCTTTTTCTTTAACTTTTGTGTAACTTTTCTTAACACCTACATTTGCATTAATATTATTAACATGACTTTTATAAGACTTAGAAAATTTATGTAAGCCTGTCTTGTTATTTTTTACAAAATATATATAATCACTTTTAACAGGAAAAATTGCAGCTTTTATTGCACTTAAACTAACAGCAGAAACGGGATCTTTTGGTAATCCTCTATATTTATAAGTATTATAAGAAGATGTATCTTCTTTAATTCTTTTTGCTGTTATTCTAATATGAGAATATTTTCCATAATTTAATGTACCATCCATTTGCAATTTCATTCCACGTCTTAATCTATTATGAATCACACTTGAAACAATAGGCATTTCTTCTATACTTGCTGCTTCTTTTTGAATCACTGAAGCTAAACTTAAATAGTGATACCATTGCTTCTTATCATATAAACCAAATATTTTTTTAGAAAACTCTTCGTATTTTTTATTACTTTGAGATAATAAATAGAATATTAAATGGTCTTCATTCATACCATAAGGTAAAGAGTAAGTATCAGCTAAAATATTCCCATCTAATTTATACGCATGTTTTTTATATACTTCTTGAAGTTTCTTTTCTGATAGGTTAAGTTCTTTTGCTAGTTGTTTTAAAAAAATATATGAAGTTTCACCTGGTATTAATGTGATATTTTTTAAAGCAGCTTTAGATGTAGTTAATTTATATAAAAAATCCATTTTCGTAAGTTTATTTTCATCTATACTAATCCATCCACTTTGAATAAAACCAATAGATCTTAATATGATTTTATCAATTATATTTAATTCATAACCTGTTTTATTTAGGTAAGATACTGTATTATTGGTACTTCCCTTAGGGATAAATAACACTTTCGTTGAACTCATCGGAATTGTTACATAAAACAAAATTATAATACAAGCTATAAGGAATACCTCGACAATGTTAAAGGCTATTAAACTTCTATTAGTTTCTCTTTTATTTATTACTATATTAATATTTTCAGTATTGTTGTTGGGCATAAAAATAAACTCTTTTTCTTTTGGAAATGTTTTCGTCTCGCAATTCTATATAAAGTTTGATAAAAAGCTTATTGTAGACATTGAAAATATAGAAATTAAGTCTAAAAAATCGCAGGTAAAAAATTCTTATGATGACTTAAAAAAGAATATAAAACTCCTTCCTCAAGTTTTAAAAATATTTAAACAAATTGATATTAGAAGATTAAAAATTGATGGAAATGAATTTACAATTGCATTAAATGAAGACTCTTTATATTTAGATAATAAATTTGTAAATATTTCTTCTGAATTAAAGTTCATTTCAAATCAAGTTATATTTGATTTATACTCTTTATATTTAAAAGATGTAGATTTGCTACTTTTGGGAAAAATTAAAGTTGATTCTTTTAATGAAAAAGTAAATTTGTTAGGTAAGTATCATCATCAAGACTTAGTTGGTGATATAACTTTGGATATAGATAAAAAGTTAGCAAGTTTTTCTTTAAACAGTAAGGAGTTTAAAAGTTTAAAGTTCTTGAAAAAGTTTTTTAGGTTACCTACAATTGTTGAAAGCTGGATGTATGATAATGTTGAAGGTAAATTACAACTAAAAGAATTTTACGGAAACTTTGATTTAGAAAAAAATAAAATTATTGAAAAATCATTATATGGTAATGCTGTAATAAAAAATGCAAAAATTAGATTCCATAAAGATGTAAAAAGAATTAACATAAAACAAATTGATGTTGGTTTTAAACACAATAAACTTACATTAGATTTAATAAAGCCAATATTTGAAAAAATTCCAATAGATGGAAGTTATGTTCATATAAATAATATTGCAAGTGCTAAAAATGGAAATGTAGTAGTAAATATAAAAGTAAAAAAAGCAAAATTAGATTATAGAATATTAAATATACTAAAAGCATATAATATAAACTTACCTTTAGTTCAAAAAACTGGTTATACAAACGCAAATGTAAAATTAATTATTCCATATAGTAAAAATAAAAGAATGGATACAAAAGGAAAATTTATCCTTGATAAATCTAATATTTTATTAAAAAATTTTCCTTTTAGTACTACAAAGGCAACCGTAGTTTTAGATAATTCAAAAGTAAAAATTCTTAATTCAGATATTAAACATAAAAATATGATTCATGCAAATTTAAATTTTGAAATAGATACGAAAACATCAACGGCTAAAGGAAATGCATTAATTAAATCTTTTTTAATTCAAGACAAGAATGATAAAATTATTCATATTAAAAATAAAAAAACACCATTGTTCTTTTCTTATAAAGAGAATGTAAATATTAAATTAAGTGGAATAAATACTGATATTAAAATAAGTGATTATATATATGTTGATATTAATAAGTTATCTTCTATTTATGAATATTCAAATCTTTTACAAGAACTTAGTGTTAAAGATGGTGATCTATCATTAAAAATAAAAGATGAAAATAATATATCCTTTAATTCATATATCACAGGGCTTGATTTTCCAATAGAGAGGAATTCTAGGAAAATTAATTCACTAAAAGTTAAAGGTTTAATTAAAAATGATTATGTAAAAATTAATAGTCTTGATAATAATATTAAAGTTGAAATTAAAAATAAAAATATAAATGTATCTTTAAATAATACTGATGTAGTTATTGATACAAATAAATCCTCTAATAAAGAATTGCCACTCCTAACTATAAATGCTAATAATGCAAAGTTTAAACTTGATAATGAAGTTTATGACATAAAAGTGGGAAAAGCTAAAATAACACCATCTTTAATAACTTTTAATGCAGATGTTAGGAATTTAAAACTACCTATAGAAAAAGATGGAAAAGAAATAAAAAGACTTAAAGTAAAAGGTACTTATTCTAAAGATATTACAAATATTGAAACTTTAGATAAAAAAATAAAACTAAAATATACAGGGAATAGCAAATTAGATATAAAAATTGATGGTTATGATATTTTGGTTAAAACTGATAAGAAAGAAGAAAGTAAAATAAATGATTTAAATATTGAAGGTAAAAACTCAAATATCATTATAAATGATAAATTTAAATTTCTTGCAGATACTTTCTCTTTAAGATTACGTGATCATAATAAATATTTTCATTTAAATCATAAAAAAACAGACTTGACTTTTAAAGAATCAAAGGATAAAAAGGTTGATATTTTTGCAAATGATATAAGTGATACTTTCATTAATACAATTTTTAATAAAAAGATTTTAAAAGGTAATAACATCTTGTTTTTAGCTAATGGCACAAGGCCCTCTCTAAAAGGTAAAATGATTTTAAAAGATGTTAAAATTGAAGATTTAGCAATATTAAATAACTTATTATTATTTATTAATACATCTCCTGCTTTAATTAATCCTTTTTTAGCAATTCCTTCAGTTGTTGGACTGGCAACTTCTGGTGGATTTAATTTAACAGGATATAAGATTATAGATGGTATTTTAAATTTTGATTATAATGAAGATAAAAAACATTTAGATATAAAAAAATTAGTGACAATAGGAAATGGGATTGATTTTGATGGTTATGGAAAAGTTGATATAAATACAGGAACTATAAAATCAAAGGTAAAGCTTATCTTTTTTAAAGATTATTCAAAATTAGTAGGAGCTATTCCTATTGTTAATTATGTATTATTAGGAAAAAATAAAAGAATTGAAACGAAAGTTAATATTTTTGGTCCTTTAGAAAATCCTAAAATATCTACAAACTTAACAAAAGATGCTTTCTCTGTTCCTTTAAATATTGCAAAAAGAGTATTAACCTCTCCTGTAGAGTTTGTAAACTTTTTAAAAGTGTTAGGAAAAGAGAGTCCAAAGAAATAAACCTAAAATAATTTAGGTTTATTCATTTCTTAATACATCAATAACATCAATTTTAGTAGCTTTAGATGCTGGATAATAAGATGATAAAGTTACAATAACTGTAGCACCAATTACAATAGAGATAAAATCACTCATTGCTAAATCAAGAGGAAGTTTAGCTGTTCCATAAACATCAGCAGGAAGAGATACAATATCAAATGTATCTAAAACCCAATAACCAAAGAATCCTAATATAATTCCTGAAATAATTCCTGAAAATCCTATAATAATTCCAACTTTTAAGAATATTGATTTAATTTCTTTTGTAGAAGCACCCATTGATAAAAGTAGGGCAATTTCTTTTCTTCTACTCATAACTGTCATTAGTAATGATGAAATTATATTAAGAGATGCTACTAAAATTATTAGCATTAAAACTATAAAAAGGGCAGTTTTTTCCATTTTCATTGCGGCAAAGAAATTTCCATTTTGTTGCCACCATCCCAAAACTCCTGCCCCAGTATTTTTTAAATCTTCTCGTAATTTCTCAATATCTTTAAATGCATCATCTGAATAGATATGAATTCCATCATATGTATCTTTAGGCCTTTTTAATAAAGTTTGTAAAGCTTCTATAGATGTATACATATAAGCTTGATCATATGCATTTAAACCTGATTTAAATGAGTTTTGAAAAGTAAATCTTTTCATTTTTGGAATCATTGAAAAACCACTTGGATTTAAGGATGTAAAATATAGAGTTGTTTTAGTTCCTTGGTTCAAAAATAGTTTTGATGAAATTCCTGCACCTGTAATAATATCGTATTTACTTAGTTGTAAATCTCCTAGGGCTTTTTTATAAATATCATTTATTGAAGCTTCTTTTTGGGGAATTACACCAAAAATCATTCCACCACTCATATCTTCACCACTTTGTGCAATTACTTGAGATGAAATATAAGGTGAAAATTTTAAATCAGGATGTTTTTTTTGTAATTGGTCTAATAAGGCTTTATCTAAAGAGTTGTTAAACTTAGAATAAATTGTAAGAGGGTAATTCATAGTAAAAAGTTTTTTCTCATACTCTTTTGCCGTACCATTCATAATAGCCATAGAAAGGATTAAAACCATAACACCAACAGCTACACCTACAAATGCTAAAATAGCACTTATAGATATAAAAGGGTTTTTCTTATCAAATCGTAAATATTTCTTTACGATAAAATTAACTAATCTCTTATTCAAATTAGTTTCCTGCTGCTAAACCTCTTTTAGGTCCGCTTTTTCCACAACATTGTTTATATTTTTTTCCAGAACCACATGGGCAGTTATCATTTCTTGCAATCTTTTTTTCACTTGCCATTACTTCTTTTTGTACAACATTAGTTGTAACATTTTCAGTTGACTCTTCCATTTGTTCTTTCATTTTATCTAATGCTTCTTGTTCTTTTTGTGCATCATCTTGATTTTGAAGTTGAATAGTAAATAAAACTTTGATAATTTCATGTTTGATATTTGAAATGAATTCAATAAACATATTATATGATTCTTTTTTATATTCAACCAATGGATCTTTTTGGTTATAACCACGAAGGCCTATACCTGTTTTTAATGTATCCATAGAGTATAAATGTTCTCTCCATGCATTATCTAGAATTTGTAAGTATAAAATTCTTTCAATTTCACTTTTTTGTTCAGGTGCTGCCATTTCCATTTTTTTAGTATATACACTTTTAACAATCTCAAGAAGTTTATTTTCTAATTCTTCATAAGAATCAGAGCTAATATCTTCAAGCGTAATAATAAGATGAAGTTCTTCTTTAAATTTTGCAATTATATAATCATAGTTATAATCTTCAGAAGGCATACCATCTATAATCTCTGCATTAGAAAGAGTAGTTTGAACATATTCTAATTTATTTTCATCAAGTTTTGTATCAATATCATAATCTGCTTTTAATAAGTTATTTCTAAAGCTATATACAACTTTTCTTTGCTCATTT
>Ga0105358_10000103_pt1 | contig 33787 bp, 25 predicted proteins | sample GOMGulsemesocosm_5_FD_83509 | JGI IMG/M metagenome (GOLD analysis project Ga0105358, IMG submission 83509) | Methane-oxidizing microbial communities from mesocosms in the Gulf of Mexico - GOM15C Gulf of Mexico | ecosystem: Environmental > Aquatic > Marine > Cold seeps | place: Gulf of Mexico... | reverse complement strand
CAACACTAACTTACAAATTTCTGTAGTGGATGGCCCTATTCGTCGTTTACTAAACTCGGGGGAATCAGAAACAATTGGTTTTGAATTTGATGCTAAATTTGCCGCGACAGAAGATTTAATGTTTAGTGCAACCTATGGTTATCAAGATACCGAATACACGCTTGAACAATTCACTGATGAAAGTCGTTTTTCGGCCTCATTGGCCATGAGTTGGACACTGGCAGAATTTAGTTTTGGTAATTTAGCCCTTCACACAGATTTTGTGATGAATGATAAGCATCAGTTCATTGCTACTGATCCAAGTTTAGTTGCCAAAGCTTATAATTTACTCAATGCACGCCTAACCTTGTCTGAAATAAAAATAGGTGAAAATTCGAGTCTTAAAGTATCGGCTTACGGTCGCAATATAACCGATAAAGAATATAAGGTTCACGGTGCTAACTTTGGTTTCTTCGATACTCAAACTTATGGCGCCCCAGCCAGTTATGGTGTTGACGTAACCTTCAGTTTTTAGTTAATCACAACCATTACTACAACAAGGTCTTAATATTAATTTATTAAGACCTTTTTTATATCTTATCATGGTGTATGCAAAGGGCTGACCGCCGTGCCGAATTTGGAAGAGTATACATGTTGAAAAAAATTGTAGTTGCCGTTATCAGCTTGAGCATTGTTGCTGGTTTTTACTTTGTAAATACAGTCAACGATCATCAAGTGAAGGGTGATATTTCACTAAACATTTTACAACATCCTGTGACAATACAGCGTGATGAGCTAGGCATACCCTATCTATATGCAGAAAATATATCTGATGCAATCAAGGCCCAAGGCTTTATTATTGCCCAAGACAGATTGTATCAATTAGAGCTGTTTAAACATCTTGGCCGTGGCAAGCTATCAGAGTTTATTGGTGAGAAAGGGATTAAAATTGATACCCTGATGCGAAATTTAAATATTACCGCACAAGCCAAGCGTCAAATTAAGGCACTAGGGCCAAAAGCTACCGCATTTTATCTTGATTATATTACTGGAATTAATGCTTATATAGCGCAGCAACAACATGAATTCCCACTGAGCATGAGTATCTTGTCCCATCAACCCGATGCTTGGACATTAGAGGATATAATTTCCTTACAATACTTTCAGGTTTGGAGCAGCAGCGCTAATTGGAAAACAGAGTTATTAACCCAACAGGCGATAGATAAACTAGGTAGTGATAAGGCGCTAGAGATCGCTATGGTCACTATTAACCCAGATGAAGAGTCTATACATATTCGGGAGCAAGAGCCGAGTGACAGCCCATTGACAACACTAAACCTTAGCATTGAACAAGCATGGTTAGATGCTTTTCCAGATGTAGAGGCAGCAGCGAGTAACGCGTGGGCAACCACTAAATCAAAGTCGCTTAATGGTGCGGCAATATTGGTCAATAGTCCTCATTTTGATGCCACCACCCTGCCCGGCTTTTGGTATCCAATGGGGTTATTTACCCCAGAGTTTCGCGCCGTTGGTGTTTCGGCTCCTGGTACGCCAGGTTTTGGCATCGCAAGAACCCAAGATATTGCCTTCGGCGCCACTAATGGTTACAGCGATGGTATCGACTTATATGTTGAAACGCTCGATGACAGAAAAGAAAATCACTATCTTGAAGGTGAAGTTAGCTTACCATTAACAGTACGTGAGGAAATATTACGTGTTAAAGATAGCAACAACAAAACCGGTTTTCGCGAAATAAAGCTCATCATCCGTAATACTCGTCGGGGTCCTCTCATTTCAGATCACGGCATTACACTTAATGGCAATCGCGCTATTTCACTGCGTTGGGCAACACTTGAAGCCCCCGTGACTGAAAGTATGGGAATCGATCAGTTATTATTTGCCAGAAATGTTGAACAAGCCCAATTATCGATGGCTCACTCTGCTGCCCCCCTTAGTCAAATAGTGGTCGATAAAGATGGCGCTATTGCACGGATTTCAACTGGTCATGTACCTATAAGGCGCAAAGGTGATGGCTCGAAACCATTTGTAATTACCGATGGTGCTGATAACTGGCATGGGATTATTAAGGCAAGCGATATGCCAATGGAGATCAAACCTGAACACGACTGGCTGGCTACTGCCAATCATCGTGTCGTAAAACGTGATTATCCTTATAAGTTTTCATCTTACTTTTCACCATCATGGCGTTATCGTCGTATTAGTGAATACATAGAAGGTAAAAACGTACTGAGTAGTGATGATCATCGCGCATTAGTTAATGATGTCAAAAACCTGATGGCAGAAGCCACCGTACCAACGATTATTGAAGCACTAAAATCAGATCCACAAGTCAGCTACTTTAATGACTATCTCGCCAAGTGGGATTTTAAAGACAATACCGATTCAGTGGCAGCGACGTTATATCAAGTGTTGTATCAACAGCTAATACGCGCCACATTCACCGACGAACTAGGAGAAGAATTAGCCAACGATTGGATTGACTCAAGCTACTTATGGCAAGAGCGATTAAACATCATGCTTAAAGATAATGAAAATGTATGGTTCGACAATAAAAGCACCCCTGCAATTGAAACTCGTGATGACATCATACGCGCATCCGCACTCTTTGCTCAGGAGTTTTTAATTGATACTTTAGGTGGTACGGCTCAATCGTGGCAATGGGGTAAACTGCATACAATTACTTTTGGCAGCCCCGTTATACCAGGTGACTTTGTCGCAAATTTATTCGGTGGAGGTGTTCATCCAATGGTTGGCTCGGGTGAAACACTTAATCGAGGTTTATTTAAATATAGCCAAGGGTATGATACTAAAATTATGGATTCAGTACGCTTTATAGCTGATATGTCAGATCATGAGAAAATAACCGCTGTTATCCCAGGAGGCGTCAGTGGCCGCTATTTTGATCAGCATCTTAACGATCAAACTCAAACTTGGCTCGATGGCGGTGCTTTCCCTATTTGGTTTAGCGATAACAAGATCAAACAGCATAGCGTTAGTCAATTACGCTTAATACCAAACGGATCAACTAATTAGTCCGATAGATGTAACACCAGCGCTCTAATTAACGCCCGTTTATTATTGACTTTATTGTCATATAAACGGTTCGATTTTCATTCTACACAGTTTAATTTGTGAAAATTGCACTGATAAATGATTTTCTACCTCAAATGGTCGATGCTCAAAACAGCATCATGGGCGTTAATGACGTACGTGGCAAATTCTATTTTCATTAACACTACTGATTGCGATTAACCAGCATTCAGCGAGTTTTATTGAAGCAATTAATAGTTCTTGCCCAAGCTAAATTTAACCATGTGAGCACCTTGGTGCTCCCAACAAGTAAGGAATAATCTTGCGTGAAGCAGTCATAGTATCTACCGCCAGAACTCCAATGGGCAAAGCCTTTCGTGGTGCCTTTAACGATACCGAAGCACCGGCTTTATCAGGTCATGCCGTTGAGCAAGCCGTTAAACGCGCAGGAATAGATGGTGCTGAAGTTGATGATGTGATCATCGGTTGTGCAGCACAACAAGGTACTCAGGGCTATAATTTAGGTCGTTTAACAGCAACAGCTGCAGGACTTCCAAACAGTGTACCGGGCATGACGTTAGATCGTCAGTGTTCATCAGGCTTAATGAGTATTGGTTTTGCCGCACAAAACATTATGCTTGGCTCAATGGATACCGTAGTTGCCGGTGGTGTTGAATCCATATCAATGGTACAAAACAAGCACAAAAACACCTATCGAAATGTCTCAAAAACAGTGCTATCTAAATCAGAGCATGCTTATATGCAAATGATAGAAACGGCAGAAGTGGTAGCAAAGCGCTATAACATTTCACGTTTAGCACAAGATGAATACAGCTTGCAATCACAACAGCGTATAGCTGCTGGCCAACAAAATGGCTTATTCGACGATGAAATTGTGCCAATGGCATCGACTAAATCGGTATTTAATCGCGACACCAAAGAAGTTACCTTTGAAGAAGTATTGCTAGGTAAAGATGAAGGAAATCTCGCCTCTACAACGCTTGAAAGCTTACAAAGTTTAGAGCCTGTTTGGAAAGATGGTCGCGTTGTATCACAAGGTGAGTTCATTACCGCCGGTAATGCTAGTCAACTCTCTGATGGAGCTTCAGCCTGTGTAGTGATGGATTCACAATTAGCTGCTCAAAAAGGCTTAACGCCAATGGGTGTGTTTCGTGGCATGACAGTAGCAGGCTGTGAGCCAGATGAAATGGGTATTGGACCAATCTATGCCATTCCTAAATTATTAAAACAGCATGGATTATCAATTGATGACATAGGTTTATGGGAAATCAATGAGGCCTTTGCTTGTCAACTAATCTACTCGCGTGATTACTTAGGTATCGATAACGATAAACTCAACGTCAATGGTGGTGCCATCGCTATTGGTCATCCATTTGGTATGAGTGGTGCACGTATGGTTGGCCATGCGCTAATCGAAGGTAAGCGCCGTGGTGTTAAATATGTCGTGGTGAGTATGTGTATTGGCGGCGGCATGGGCGCTGCTGGACTATTTGAAGTCTGCCTATAAGACACTTTAGCGTTGTTTGCGCTTGTCCATTCATTGATAAGTAGTTTTTTCAAAGGACAAATGCAAACTTCGTTTCCCAAAAAAGAAGATGTTATGACTCCAAAAAACATAGTTAAAGAATATTTAACGGCCTTAGAGAATCAAGATTTAAGCAGAATTATGGCGTTGTATGCAAAAGATGCAACGGTAGAAGATCCTATTGGTGAGCCGATAATTATTGGCTTTGACGCTATTCAAAAATTTTATCAACGTGCAACTTCGATAAAGTTAAGTGCTGAGTTATTAGGCGATGTACGACAGTCTGGAGATTTTGTAGCCTTCCCATTTGCAATCACTTTACCCAGTGAACAAGGTCAAATTCGAATAGAGATTATTGACACCTTTAAGTTAGATAAATTCGGAAAAATCACCGAAATGAAAGCGTTTTGGAGTGAAGAAAACTGCAAGCCCGTCATATAAAAAAAGGAAAAAACTATGACTAAACGAGTAGAAAGCAAAGTTGCAATTATAACAGGCGCTAGCCGAGGGGTCGGTGCTGAAAATGCTAAATTGCTCGCAAAGCATGGCGCAACCGTTATCCTTACAGATGTCAATGATGAAGGACAAAGCGTAGCGGACGAGCTAAATACAAAATATGGCTCAGGCACTGCGCGTTTTGTCAAACAAGATGTCAGCAGTGAGCAGGGTTGGAATGATTTAATTTCGCTCATTGAAGCTAAATACGCACGCCTTGATATTTTAGTAAACAATGCAGCAATTTTAAACCACGCCAGCATTATTGATGAAAGTTTTTCTGGCTGGCAACGTATTATGAATATTAATGCTGACAGCGTGTTTTTAGGCATCCATGCCGCATTACCATTGCTTGAAAAAAGCGGCGGAGGATCAATTATCAATATGTCATCAACAGCCGCCATCATGGGAATGCCGCACTTTGTCGCATATGGCGCTAGTAAAGCAGCAGTGCGTGGCATAACCCAAAGTGTGGCTGTTTACTGCTCACAATCAAAAAATGGTGTACGCTGCAACACAATTCATCCAGATGGCATCGCCACCCCAATGTCAATGGAAGTAGGCACGGATATAGCTAAAAAAGGTAAAGTTGTCGCTGATACTCAACGCGCCATGACATATCTTTGTGCGCCTGATGCAATTGCAAATACGGTGCTATTTTTAGCGTCTGATGAATCTAGCCACATTAATGGTGCAGCAATCAATATTGACAATGCAGCAACGATTACCCCTCCTTATTTACCCAACCAAGCTTCCAACTGATTATATAAATATATCTGTTAAAAACTGTTAGGCGGTTTCCACAAACCGCCTAGAACACTCAACTATGGTTAGTCAGCTATACTTATCGCTATTATTCAAATCCGCGAAAGGTAATATAATCCTGTAACGCTGCACGCTCTTGATTTATCTCATTTACGGGCTGATCGTCTGCTTTATAGCCAATACAAATACCGGCCATTATTTTCATCTCATCACCAAGCCCAAGCGCTTCCCTGACAGGTTGTGGGAACACCGTCCAGCTGACTTGTGGACACGTATCAAGGCCACGCTCTTTTGCCAATAACATAATGCTCTGCATGTATATGCCAATATCCAAACATTGTGGTTGTCCCATCTCACGTTCCATGCTGAGAATGATACCAACGGGCGCACCAAAAAAATCATAATTCTTCATAGTCTGCATAATGCGGTTCATCTTGTCCTCTCGCGCAATGCCCAATGCTTGGTACATCACTTCTCCACAATCACCGCGGCGACTATGATAGGGATCAGCCAATTTTTTTGGGTATGTCGGAAATTCAGGCTCTGACTTACCGCCGCTACTTTGAATATAACCTTGTACCGTCTGTGACAAACCCTTCAGCGCACCTCCTGTTAATATATCAACCTTCCAAGGCTGCACATTACCGCCAGAGGCTGAACGACCTGCTAATTCTAGTATTTCCTGCAAAATTTCCTGTGGTACAGGCTTATCTTCAAAAACACGTACTGATTTTCGCGTCATTAGTGCTTGGGTAACAGAAAGAGTTGTCATAATTTAATGGCCTCAATTGATTATTTGTCGCGAACCAGCAATGAGGCGCGCTTAATTTAATTCTAAGATTATCTAGGGTCTGTTAATCTTTACTGATTATTTTTGCGGAAGTTTATTAGCCTTTTATACAAGGCAGAGCATATGTTTCGTAGTTATTCTACTCTAATATGCGATAACGCAGTAGAAATGGCTAATAAACGCTGTCCTATGGATTCGTTTAAATGCTTCTTGCTCTGCGTTGCGAGGAATTTACATAGAACAACTATTCTACATTACTCGCGCCTTGATCAAGAAACATTTAATTCGAACAAAATTTAAACATGAAAGATCAACAGGCCCTAATATATCACTTCAAATATTAATATAAACATGGTAAATGTGAACACATTGTTTCCTGTGGCGAACAATCAGGTAGTTATAATACAACCTCCGTCAATTTTTATAGCTTAAATAGAGAGTAAGTTATGCAAGAACTTCAAAACATGATGATTTTCGCAAAAGTATTAGAGAGTGGAAGCTTTTCTAAAGCAGCCGAGCAATTAGGTATTGCAAAATCTTCAGTGAGTAAAAAGATCAGCGAGTTGGAGAAGGAGTTTGGCGTGAGATTAATTCAGCGCTCAACTCGTAAGCTTAATGTGACCGAAGAGGGACAGTCGCTCTATCGGCATTGTTGTCAAATTAGTCAAGAACTCGAAATGGCCAAGCAAGAACTTACACTTTACCGTGAGGCTCCACAAGGAACGCTGAGAATTAGTGTTTCACCATTATTTGGTAATACCGTCATCGCTGGTCTCATTCCAGATTTTCAGGAACAGTTTCCACAGGTCAGTGTAGAGCTTAATTATGCCCAACAGTTATCAGATCTGATTGGTGAAGGCTATGATCTTTCGATAAGAATGGGAGAATTAGCCGACTCAAGCCTTGTAGCCGTTGAACTTTTTATCGTCAAATTTATTCTGTGTGCATCCCCCGAGTATCTCAATAAAGCAGGAAGGCCGCAGCATCCCTCTGAGATCGAAAATCATAACTACATTCGTTGGCTTGCACCCAATCGCCCAGCGTATGACTCTCTGGTTTTCTACAAAAAAAATCGAGAGTACACTTACAACATCAATAGTCGCTTCTCCACCAATGACGCGCAAGCAACGCTCGAGGCTGCATTAAATGGTGGCGGTCTTGCTATGTTACCCAATTACGCCATTTTCAAAGAGGTACAAAGTGGGCGCTTAGAGGTATTACTGCCAAGCTATAAAGTACAGGAACTCCCTATATCATTAGTTTACCCACAGCGAAAACATATTCCTCCTAAGGTCCGAGTCTTTTCCGAGTATCTGAAACAACGATTAAAAGATAAAGATTTTAGCACGCTAAATTCAATCAAGACATTATAACAATTATGAATAGTTCTCCATTCAAAAAATAAAGTTCGAAAATAGTACTCAACAGGTTAGCCTAAGAAACGTCCTGATTTTATCGGTCACCCAGAGTTGGGCACGATCTATTTCAGGGAACTATTAAAGTAACTGAACAGCCACGGATATATTGATAGTTATCCATTCAAACTTATAGAGGTTATCAACGATGCCAGCATCTGCCAGCGCGATACCACAGGTTGAAATTCAACCTATTAAAGATAGTAATCAAGAGGTGAGCGAGGCCGAATTGGCAAAACTACTTGAAAATCAGCGTTTAGCTTGTTCTGCTGATCCTTATCCAAATTTTGCCACTCGTATCGACCGCATTGACCGTTGTATCGATATGATAGTGACACATCAAGACAGTATTTGTCAGGCAGTGGAAAAAGATTTCGGCTGTCGCTCAAAATACGTTACCCGACTCACCGATCTCTTTATCTCGATACAAAACCTTAAATTTGTCAAAAAGAACTTAAAAAAATGGATGAAGGTAGAGCGACGTAAAGCCATCTTCCCAGCGAATTTACTCGGTGGTAGCAGCGAAATACATTATCAGCCCAAGGGAATAGTCGGTATTATGACCCCTTGGAATGTTCCGGTGAATATGATCTTTAGCCCACTGGCAGACATTTTTGGCGCCGGTAACCGCGCCATGATTAAGCCTTCGGAATTCACCCCTCATACTGCGGCGTTAATGCAGAAATTATTTGCAAAATACTTTTCCAGCGATGAAGTGGTGATTGTCACAGGCGGTGTTGCCACAGGAGCAGCTTTTAGCGCCTTACCGTTAGACCACCTTATCTTCACGGGTGCAGGACACATTGGCAAAATGGTGATGCAAGCCGCGGCAAAAAATTTAACGCCAGTTACGCTAGAGCTTGGCGGAAAGTCACCTGTTATTATCTCAGACGGTTATAAGCTCGAAGATGCCGCAGATAAAATAGTCGCGACCAAGGCAATGAATGGTGGCCAGATTTGTATCAGCCCAGATTACTGCTTTGTGCCAACGGCTAAACTGGAAACATTTATTGATCACTGTCAGAAAATTGCCAGTCGTCTATTTCCAACCTTTATTGATAACCCTGACTTTGTATCGCTGATTAATGAAAGTAATTATGATCGCGTCAAACGCTATCTCGATGATGCACTAGCTAAAGGCGCACGGGTGATTTCACTCGATCCCACGCAAGCAGCGTGGGATAACCGAGAAAAGCATAAAATTCCGTTGCATTTAGTTATCAATCCAACGGACGACATGTTGGTGATGCAAGAGGAATTGTTTGGCCCGATACTGTGTGTTCGCAGCTACGAGAATTTGGATGATTGCATCAACTACATCAATAGCAAACCGAATCCTTTGGCCTTGTATTACTTTGGCAATGACAAGGTAGAGCAGGACAAAATCGTTAAAAACACCCTGGCAGGCGCGATGACTATCAATGATATCGCCATGCATTTTGCCTGTGATGACCTGCCGTTTGGTGGTGTTGGAGCCAGTGGTATGGGTCATTACCACGGTCGCGAAGGATTTAAAACATTCAGTCATGCCAAATCAGTTTTTAAACAAGGTGTACTTAATCTTCCTAAATTGGCGGGATTACTGCCGCCCTACGGCGAAAAGATAGATAAATTGTCGAGCCAATTAATAAAAAAATAAATAGATAACAACGCTATCATTCATTTAGACCATGAAAACAATCAGGTATTTTGTGACATTGATAGCAAGCTTAATAAAGTCGAGAAAATTATGAAAAAACTAGGTTTTTGGAATTTTGCACAACAAAACCCAGAAGAGTTAGCGTTAGCTGCTCCAGATGGAAAAGAATGGAGTCGCGGCGAATTATTAGCCGAGTGTAATAAAATCGTTCATGGCTTACGCCAGCTCGGTCTCAAAAAAGGTGATACCGTCGCTGCCATGCTGCCTAACTGCGCAGAATATATTGCACTTCATCTGGCAGTGACCCAAGCGGGCTTTTTCCTTGTGCCAATCAACTGGCATTTAGCGGGTCCAGAGGTCGCTTATATATTACAAGACAGCAGCGCCAAAGCATTTTTCTGCCACGATTTGACCACCACCGCCTCTAAAGCAGCACTTAAAGAAACAAATTTTAATCTTGATTCAGCGTTTATGCTAGGTAAAACAGGTGATTTTCGTCCTTATAGCGACCTTATTGCCAAGCAGCCGAGTACCATGCCAGAAGATCGAGCAACCGGTATGGTTATGTTCTACACGTCGGGCACCACAGGTCATCCTAAAGGCGTTCGCCGTGCGGTGCCGCAAGTTGATCCTGACACAACCGCCACCAATTTCACTATGTTTCCAGCACTATTTGGTATAGAAGCTGGCAAAAACAATGTTCATTACTGTGGTTCACCGCTATATCACACAGCAGTGATGAATTGGTCAACCAACTCACTTCATCTGGGTCACGCGGTTGTGCTCCATGAAAAATGGGAAGGCGAAGCAATGCTTGCTGCTATCGAAAAGTACCAAGTGACCACTGCCCATGTTGTACCAACCCAATTGGTACGCTTGTTAAAGCTACCTGAAGAGCTACGATCCAAATACAAGGTAAGCAGCATGCGGCATATGATGCATACCGCAGCACCCTGCCCACCCGAGGTAAAACACCAAATCATCAACTGGTTTGGCCCTTGTGTTTACGAATACTATGCGGCAACAGAGGGTGGCGGTGCTATCTGTAATTCCCAAGAGTGGTTGGACAATCCAGGCACCGTGGGTAAAGCATGGTATGGCGCTGATATCAAAATACTCGACGACGAAGGCACAGAGCTAGCAACAGGAGAGCAAGGTACCATTTATATGCTGATGCCTGAAATTAGCCGTTTTGAATATAAAGGTGATAAAGCAAAAACTGAAAAAGATCGCCACGGTGACTACTTTACCGCTGGAGATATTGGCTACTTAAATGCTGATGGTTACCTTTTTCTCTGTGATCGCAAAATTGATATGATTATTAGCGGCGGGGCTAATATTTATCCTGCTGAAATTGAAAATGTATTGATTCTGCATCCTGAAATTGCCGATTGCGCCGTATTTGGTATTCCAAATGCTGATTGGGGGGAAGAAATCAAAGCAGTTGTCCAGCCAGTTAAAGGCATAACTGCAGATCAGAGTTTTACCGATAGTGTCATGGCATTTCTTGGCGAAAGATTAGCTAAGATGAAATGGCCTAAAAGCATTGACTATATGGCTGAATTACCTCGTGATCCGAATGGAAAACTGTATAAACGTCGACTGCGTGATCCTTACTGGAACAATCAGAATAAAAAAGTTTGACCATAAGCCTTAAGGTCTGTTGAACCTATCATTATACCAATTGAAATAATGAATCGACCAACGGTATTACCCATGTATCTTGATGATGCATGGGCTTCTCCTTTGAAAGCTCTTTTAAGTCCTCTTTTAAGTTTTCTCCACCTGAGTGCCACAACATTCAAGAAGCATTTCTCTAAGCCACTTATGGCTAGGATCTAAGTCTTTGGCTTTATGCCAGTACAAATGTAAGTTCATATCGGGAACACTAAAAGGCAATTCAACAATTGCTAGATTATATAGCAGTGCCAAACGACGTGGGATGGTTAACGCCATATCAGTCTCCATCACCAATTTAGGTGCAACCAAATAATTCTGTAGCCGAGTCTTAATTTTACGTTTATGCCCTAAACTGTGTAATGCACCATCAATATGTCCTGCGCCTGTTGGCGTTGACGAGGCATGTATATGTTCCAGAGACAAATAATTATCAAGGGTAAATTTTTTATCAAGCACTGGATGGTTATTGCGCACCACACAAACAAAAGAATCGCTAAGCAAGGGCGTATGGTAGAGGCGTTGATCTAACAATACTGGCGCTTCAATACAAAACTCTAGGTTTGACGAACTTAGCTCATCAATAACCGTGCTACGATTGATCGTCTGCACCTCCAATACAATACCTGGAGCAAGCTTTTTTAAGGTTGGTATCAGTGTCGGTAATATCAACGCAGAGGATAGATCTGACATACTCATCCTGATCAACCGCTTTGCCGTTTCAGGGGTAAAGCTGGTGTTATCTATTACGCCATTATTTAATATCCATAAAGCTTCTCGCACTGGACCAATCAGGTTTTCAGCATAAGGCGTTGGCTTCATGCCATCGGCTTGTCGTTCAAACAAGGGATCATCAAAAGTCTTGCGCAAACGCGCCAGCGCATTGCTCACCGCAGGCTGGGTAATATTAAGCACCCCCGCTGATTTGGTGAGATTACCTTCGCGATAAATAACTTCAAAAACGATAAATAAATTGAGATCAATCTTGTCCAGTCTCATGTGCTTAATCCTGTGTCGTTACGCCCCATCAATATCACCAGTTTCAATAGTTAACCATACAAATAATAAACCTCAGTGATTGTAGGCTATCTACTAGCCTTATGCAATTGCGATTAACCGACAAATAATACCATACATGGTATTGGCAACAGGCTGTGTGATGAAGACTTTCTTTGACTACATAATTGTTGGTGGGGCTCTGCTTGCTGCGTCCTCGCCCGACATTGACGTCTTGCTGCTCGAAGCCGGTAAACCGGGGGTAATCCATTAATCCATATTCCAATTGGCTGGACCCAAATAATATTCGATAAACAATTCAACTGGGGCTATCAAACCACGGCAGATCAAGCACTGAACGAGCGATAAATGAGCTAGCCAAGAGGCAAGGTTCTCGGCGGAATCAGCGCTATCAATGGCATGATTTAAATTCGTGGCCATGAAGATAAAACCTGAATTGGTCAGTCCGCTTGCTGCCTACCTTTGCCACGAGCAATGCGATAAAAACGGTAGTCTTTATGAAGTAGGCACCGGATGGTACGCCAAGGTACGCTAGCAACGTAGCAATGGTTTTGGCATGTCCCCTCTTGACGAGGTTTCTGTTGACTATATTGCAAAAAATTTAAAAGCAATCAACAGTTTTGAACAGGCGCACTTTCCCAAAGATACTTTAGAAGCAGGAACAGTAATGTTAAGTAACCTGAAGATCTCGGTATAACTTAACTATCCACTATATTGCTAACTTGGTCAGACTTTGCCTTTACATGAAATGAGCCAACATAATAATTTTCGGTCGTTGCTAACCTAATTAACCAAAGGAGATAACAAATGTCTAATATTCTAGAACGATTTCGCATAGAGGATCAGGTAGCTATAGTCACAGGCTCAGGTCGAGGAATTGGCGCTGCAATTGCTATAGCACTGGCAGATGCGGGTGCAGATGTCGTCGTAACAGCAAGAACAATCGAACAGCTTGAAAACACCGCAGCACAAATACGCCAACGTGGTAGGCGTGCATTGGTGGTAGCTTGTGATGTACTTGATGAGCAACAACGCCAATCCTTGGTTGATCAAACCATTGAATATTTTGGTCGTCTTGATATTTTAGTGAATAATGTTGGCGGTTCAGGCGCAATTAAACCGACATTAAATACTACAGAAGATGAGTTAGAGGCTTGCTTTAAACTCAATACAACAACCGCTTTTGCTATGTCTCGTTTGTCTGCACCACTGATGGTAAAGACAACAGGAAAAGGTGCAATTATCAATATTTCTTCGGTGGCTGGGCACCTACCCCAGCCTGGCTTTATTAGCTATGGTATAGGTAAAGCTGCACTTAACTTTATGACCCTGAATCTTGCACAAGATTTTGCACCTGAAGTACGCGTTAATGCTATCAGCGTTGGTTCGACCCTCACCTCTTCACTTGAGGCGGTAATCAATGATGAGTTAGAGAGTGCCATACTTGAGCGCACGCCAATGAACCGACTCGGACAGCCTGAAGATGTCGCTGCTTGCGCTCTGTTTCTGGCCTCTCCTGCGGCTAGCTACATTACCGGAGAGATTTACGGCGTTAACGGCGGACTCACAGGAACTCCAATGGAAATGCCCCGCAGTAATTTCTAGTACTGACTAGGTTAAAACAATGCTGATAAATGCTGCGATTTAATCACTGGGCAAACAAAAATGGCCTTGTTAAATAATACCAATTCCATTAAATTTATTCCCACCTCAGAGCTATGTCAGAGAAACTATAACAAATAAAATTTGTGCTGGTATAGTTATTCTATATCTAACAAATTTGTGCAGTTATTGCTTTTCTGACAAGCTCCCAAGGGCGAGTTTAAAAGGCTTATATACTGCGTTATTGATTTTTACAAGGGAATAACCATTCTCTTCAATCAATGCCTAGCCTCTAAGCCTTTTAATTCTCGCTGAGTGGGAAATAACTTGATGGACTTGGTATAACAAGGCCATTTATACTAAACGGAATAATTAATTAGTCCAATTAGTATTAAAAATCGTAACTGACTTCAGCGCCGAAAGTTACTGGGTCACCGTAGTAGTTAATGCCACCAATGAATGCGCCTGTTGCATCCCCCATTGGAACGCCGTTAATACGGTATTCTTCATCAGTAATGTTCTTACCCCAAATAGACACACTAAATTTGCTGCCCGCAATATCTTTAAGGGAAATGCGCGCGTTAATAACGCTGTAGCTTTCAATACGGGTTAGGTCTGCAGCTGGCTGATTATGGAACGCATAATGATCGTCAATATAGCTGTAATCAGCAGAGGCACTAAAACTACCAATGGCTAATTCAGCAGCGTAGTTAAGACCTAATGACCACTTATTATCAGGACTATAAGGGAACACAGCACTATCGGTAATATCGTTTGGAGCCCCCGTAAACACGTTATAAGTAACGAATTGATCATAGTCACCATCGAGCATACCATAGCTAAAATTAGCCGTTAGCTCTTCGGTAAGTACCGCCACTAATTCAACTTCAATACCTTTAACTTTTGCTGCTCCGGCGTTTTGAATATCAGAATATGCACCCAAAAACTCAGACATTTGCATATCGGTAATGTCATTATAAAACGCTGAAATGTTAGCTTGTACCCGTTGATCTAACCAACGAGATTTTACCCCCCATTCGTAGGCCAGTACTTTTTCTTCATCATAAGGTTTAACCGCAATTTCGGCGTTTGGCGCTTCACCATTAAATCCACCTGCTTTCCACCCTTGTGAGACTTTTACATAAGTCTGAACATTATCGGTTAACTCATAACTAAGCGATGCCATTGCAGAAGTGTTTTGCCAGGTGTCGCTAGCCGTTGTACGTGGTAATGGAAAGAACCAGTACTGGCTAAAATCATCTGGATGTTCAATGTAGAATGATTTGTCTTCTGAGGTCCAACGCACACCACCAGCAACAGTTAGTTTATCTGATAATTCATAATCTAGATGTGCATAAGCCGCTACCGAATTAGCCTCTACACCATAGTAATTGTTAATGGTACCAAAGCCCAAAGTGAATGGGTTAGATACATTAGACTCTTCTTTAAAGTAAAATAAGCCAGCCACATAATTTAAATCACCTGAATCACCAATAAACTGTAATTCTTGCGAGGTTTGCTTATGGTCGACTTTACGATAGGTATGAAAGCCAAGCAAATCGAAACCATCATAATCACTGCCGTCTTCATAGTCTATTTCACGAAAAGCGGTAATTGATTTAATTGTTAGGTTTTCGCTTGATTGCCAGGTAACAGTTAGCGCATGACCAGAACTTTCAGAACGATCGAATTGTACGCCGTCAAGCGCAGCACTTTCCTGTCTTGTTTTGCTATCGTCTGGCATTACTCCAGTGATATTCACTTGCCCCATTGACGGAGTAAGGTCTTTGTCACTGTTATCGTAAGTGTAGTAAAATTCAAGGTTATCACTATATTCATACAAGGCGCCAAAGCGTAGAGAAGACGACTCTAACTCTTTAAACTTTTTCACTTCGGAGTTAATTGAAAGGTTGTCATAAAAACCATCACGACTTTTTTTATTCGCGGTAATATTAAAGCTTAGCTTATCGTTTATTTGATTAGAATCAGCCGTGACATACAGTTCAGACATGCCGTAGTTACCAGTCCCAACTCGTACCTCGCCACCTAGTTCACCACTCGGCTTGCGAGTAACGATATTCAACGCGCCACCTATGGTATTTTTACCATATAGAGTGCCTTGAGGGCCACGTAGTACTTCAACTCGGTCAATTGCAGCAACATCAAATAAACCACCAACATTTTTTGAAACAAAAACACCATCAACATAAACACCCGTGGTTGGCTCCCAAGTCACTGCTGGATTTATTGTCACTGAACCGCGAATCGCAATAGTAGCGCCGGTGCTGCCACCAGGGGTTTCAGAAATTTGCATATTGGGGGTATAAACGCTGAGGTCTTCCACATCAGTTATCCCTTTATCCCTAATAGAGTCAGTATTAAACACCGTCACCGCGGTTGGTAATTCTTGCAAATTTTGCACCCGCTTTTGTGCCGTAACTTCAATAATTTCAAGTACTCCTTTGTTTTCCATTTGCTGTGCAATAGCGGTATTAGCCATGCCAGCTAGTGCCAGTGTTAAGGCGATATATAGTGGTTTTTTATTGTAATTCATGTTCTATTCCCTTTTTTTATTATAAAAAATGAACAACGTTAACACTGCCAATATGACTTGTGCCGTACACGCTGTAAGGTCGGTTAATCGTTAAAGCCATAATCAGGCAAAAATCGCCTGACAATGAATGCATACTCATCGACACCTTCAACACCCCAACTTGTTTTAATTGATTGTTGGAATTGTTGTATTTTTCATCATAGTGAACGCTTTAAATGATTACATAGGCTAAATGAATTAGATAAGGTAATAGTATCCATATATTTTGTATGGATAATTGATATCAGAACTGTTTTCAAAGCACCTACACTGAATCACGTAAGGCTACAGCATCATTTGAAGGGCGATTATTTGGTGTTGATTCTCGGTTCTTTGGGCATACCTAAACCGCGCTCGGCGATAATATTGCGCTGTATTTCATTAGTGCCACCGTAAATAGTATCGGAGCGCACAAATAAATACATTGACTGCAAACGTGTTAAATTATAAGGAGCCGACGCTAATATTTCGGCTTCTGGTCCGAGCACATCCATCGCAAGCTCACCTAAATCTCGATGCCAAGTAGACCAATATAATTTATAAATAAGGGCTTCTTTTCTTAGACCTCGGTCACCCTCATCCGATAACATTCGCATACTGTTATAGCGCATGATTTTTAGTTTTACATGCGCATCAGCAATTCGTTGACGAATGACAGGGTCTTGGTTGCTACCATTAGTCTTGGCTATTTTAATAATTTGATTAAGCTCATTTTGGAACTGCATCTGTTGACCCAATGTTGACACCCCGCGTTCAAAGCCAAGTAGCCCCATCGCGATAGCCCAACCTTCGCCCGGTTCGCCAACAATATCATCAGCATCACATTCGGCTTCATCGAAGAAAACTTCATTAAATTCCGACGTACCAGTGAGTTGCTTAATACCACGTACTTCAATACCCGGCTGATCCATTTTCATCAAGAAAAATCCCAAACCTTTATGTGCTATAGATTTTGGGTTAGTACGGGCGATAACGAAAACAAAGTCAGATTCATGTGCCAAAGATGTCCATACCTTTTGACCACTTATAATCCACTTTCCTTTAGCTTCATCAAAATGCGCCTTGGTTTTTACATTCGCTAAATCAGAGCCGGCGCCTGGCTCAGAATACCCTTGGCACCATAATTCAGTGCCGGCGACAATGCCCGGAAGGTATTTTTGTTTCTGTGCTTCATTACCAAAAGCAATGATTGTTGGACCCGCTAGGCCCTCGCCAATGTGACCAACATGGCCTGGCGCACCTGCACGAGCATATTCTTCATTAAAAATAACTTGCTGCTCAATAGAGCAACCACGTCCACCGTATTCTTTGGGCCAACCCACGCAAGTCCAACCGTCTTGTGCGAGTTTTTGTTCCCATTTCTTACGTTCTTCGGGAAACATATGTTCGTCTCCCGGGCCACCGCGAAACCTAAGCTGCTCGAATTCACCAACTAGATTTTCAGTTAACCAGTGCGCTACTTCGGCGCGAAATTTTTCGTCTTCTGGACTAAAACTTAATTTCATTCGTTCTACCCTATTAACCGATTAATCTAATAACATTTTTGCGACTTGCTCGCGATGGTATGCTGAATTACCCAAAAATAACTCGGATGATTTTGCACGCTTAAAATACAAATGAACATCGTATTCCCAAGTGAAACCAACACCGCCATGCAATTGGATCGCATCACTAGCATTTTTAAAATAACCATCTGAACAATAGGATTTAGCCACACTTGCCGCTTCTGTTAACTCACCCGCTAAGGAACCACCATTTATAGACTCTTCTGCCACACAAGCAGCATAATAAACGGCAGAACGAGCGACTTCAGTACGTAACATCATGTCTGCTGCTTGATGTTTAACCGCTTGAAATCCTGCTACTGGTCGGCCAAACTGCACTCGTTCTTTCGTATAGGCAACTGTTAAGTCTAATGCTTGTTGTGAACCACCTGTTTGCTCTGCGGCAGTAGCGATAGTCGCTAGCTGAATCACTTTCCTTAGTTCTGGCCAAGATTGACCCTGCTCACCCATCAAATTATCTTTACTGAGAATGACATTGTCTAAGACAATCTCAGCCTGCTTACGGGTTTCATCCATAGTAGGTAGCCAGGTTCGTTTAACTCCTGGAGTATTGGCAGGAATGGTAAATAAGCTTATGCCCTCTTCACCTGTGCTGCCTTCATTTCGTACGGCAACAATCAATAACTGGGCAGTGTGGCCGTCAGGGACATAACGATAGGTGCCATTAAGCACATAATCATCCCCCTCTTTTTCAACAATACTTTGTACTGCATTGGCGCCCCATTGGCCATTACTACTAGTGTAAGCAAGAGTCGCTGTTAAACCACCCTCACAGATTTGGCTTAAGTAATCTTGTTTTTGTTCTGGTGTGCCTGCAATCATTAATGCATTGGCGCCTAAACATACAGTAGAAAAAAATGGTGAGCATAATAAATATCGCCCCATTTGCTCTAGCATGACTACTAGCTCAACATAACCCAAACCCATACCGCCGTATTCTTCTGGAATATGAATTGCCTGCCAGTACATTTCAGAACAAATACGTTGCCATATTTCATCTTCAAAGCCTTGCTCAGTCGCCATAGCACTACGTACTGCCTGGGATGAAGAAATTTCAGCTAAGAAGGCTTGCGCAGTATCGCGGATCATTCTTTGTTCTTCAGTAAACCTAAATTCCATGAAGCCTCATTTGTTGCACTCAAATAACAATATCTATAATAATTGAGAACAGTTAAAAAGGACCCCTTAAACGGCCTACTGTTTTAAAACACAGTACCTTATATAAGCTTATTACAGCTCCTAAATGATAAAGCCGACAGTAATACTGTCGGCTTTATAGTTATACCATTTGCTACCACTTACTTTTAGCTGCCACTAAGCAGCTCTTTATAGGTTTTTCCCTTATCTGTACGGGGTTCTGGCGGTAGGCCCAATACTCGTTCACCAACGTTATTTTTAACTATTTCATCGGTGCCACCAGCGATGCGCATACCAGCTGCACCCATCCATAGTTGCTCAACCAAACGCCAACTATCGCCTAAATCTTCTGCGGTTAGAATGCCACCAGTACCTTTTAGATCCATCGCGAAGTAGGAAAAATCTTGTAGGGTGCGAGCGCCAACGATTTTCGCCACCGATAATTCTGCACCCGGTTCGCGCCCCTGCCCTAGAGCTGTTAAGCCACGACATTGCAATAACCACAACCCTTGCGCGTTTAGGTAAAGATTGCTTAGTTGTTGGCGCATCACACCATCATCTAAAGCAGTTTTGCCATCCCCTAAGTCACACTCTTGCATATGTTTGATGGTTGTACGCCACAGCTCTGGCGGGATCACGCCGCCAATAGAAAGACGCTCGTTCATCAAACCGGTAAGGGTAACTTTCCAACCTGCGCCCACGTCACCAACTCGCTGATCGTCTGGCACGAATACATCATTAAAAAACACTTCATTGAATTCTGCTTCACCGTTAGCTTGGCGAATCGGGCAAATTTCAACACCTTCGGCATCCATATCAACATAGAACGTGGTCATGCCAGCAAACTTAGGCACATCGGGATCGGTACGGGTTAGCACCAAACCACAATCGGCAAACTGCGCCAAGGTAGTCCACACTTTCTGACCATTAATGATCCAACCATTACGACCATCAGTGCAACGCTCTGCTTTTGTTCGTATCATCCCTAAATCTGAGCCTGCATTAGGTTCCGAGAGTAATTGACACCACAGCTCTTTACCATGCAATGCATCGTTAACATGCTGTTTTGCTTCGGGTGAATTGGTATGAACAAACAACGATGGGATCACCATACCAAGGCTGACATTAAATGCGCCAACTGGAACTTTGTATTTACCTTCTTCTTGACGATAAATAACTTCTTGAATTGGTGAGCCACCACGACCACCAAATTTTTCTGGCCAAGTAATCGCGCCAAAACCAGCTTGTGCTTTACGCCCTTGCCATTCGCGCGCGGCTTGCATGAGTTCTGCAGCCGACAGCCCACGACCAAACACCTCATCAGGGCTTGCCTTACGCTCTGCGTTATCATTTAACCAACCGCGACATGTTTCGCGAAAGGCAGCTTCTTCTTTAGAATCGTTAAAATCCATAATATTTCTCCACTAAACCTTATGCTTGCTCTTGTGTGCTTAGAAACTTGTTTTCAAGCTCTTTAGCAATACGCTCGTTCCACTGACTTTCACAGCCCAATATCAAACTCAGTTGACGGGTACGTCGGTAAAACAGATGACAATCAAGCTCCCAGGTATAGCCCATGCCACCATGCACTTGAATGCTCTCTTGCGCGGCATAGTTAAAGGCTCTACAGGCAGAGACTCTAGCACCAGCGGCTGCAATTGCGAGCTCTGGGCCATCGGTATCCAGTGCCCATGCACCGTAATAACAATGAGCACGAGCCATTTGGTTACCAGTATAAATATCGGCTAACTTATGCTTAATGCCTTGATATGAGCCAATGGCGCGACCAAATGTTTTACGCTCTTTAGCAAACTCAACTGATATTTCAGTGATCGCGTCGCTGCCACCAATCTGCTCAAAAGCAAATAAAATCGCCGCACGATTACGTACTTTCTCTAACAAAGCATAAGCATCATCTACTTGATTAAGTGCCTGTGCAGGTGCGCTATTGAAATTAAGCTCACCAAATGGTCGAGACTCATCCAGTGTTGTTAACGCTTTACGCTGAGTTTGCTCATTCAATTCGCTAACAACCCAAACCGCTTGGTTATTACTGTCTTGTGCTAGCACTACAACAAACGCACAGCTCATCGCATCAGGCACTAACGACGCTTTGCCCGTTAGCACGCCGTCTTCAAAACGTGGAAGAAGAGGGGTTTTACCATCTAATGGCGCAGCCATAGTAGCAATAGCACCTTCACTTATGCGGGTTAGCCATTGTATTTTTTGCACTTCATCACACCCTAACAACAAGGCTTGAGCTGCTAAATATAACGTTGATGACAAAGGTGTTGGCGTTAGTTGGCGACCCACTTCTTCGGCAACCACACATAAATCTAGTGCGCCAAGACCAAAGCCACCACAGGATTCTGGCAGCATCAAACTGGTAACACCCATCTCTCTTAATCCGTTCCACACATGTTCGCTATGGCTTTGCTTTTGCTCTAGCACTTCACGGGCAACGGTCAAAGGTGACTCGTTTTGCAGAAACTTACGCACGCTATCGCGTAGTGTTTTCTGATCGTCGGTAAAGTCAAAATTCATCTTTGCTTCCTTCTACTAATTAGTTTGTCGGCAGTTAGCTTTATAAGCCAAGTTCGGCAAGTATCGCAGCGTTATCTGCACCTAAGCTAGGCGCAGGCGTTGATATTTCGCTATCGAAATCGCTCATTTTTAATGGGCAGGCATATTGTAAATAATCGCCAGCTTGAGGGTGGTTAGATTCAATCACCATGCCTCGCGCTGCAACGTTGGGTTCTTTGAGTGCTTCGTCAATACGCAGTACCGGCGTTGTACAAGCATCAACGCTGGCAAAAACTTTGCTCCAATGCGCCAAATCATATTCAGCAATAACCGCAGCAACTTCTGCTTTTGCTTCATAACCTGCTTTGCCCGGTAGATGACCACGTTTGTATAAATCGGTGCGCTCAATGGCATCACAGAAATTAGTCCAAAACTTCATTTCAACAGCGCCAACAGCCAAATGACGGCCATCGCTGGTTTCATAAATGTGGTAAGCCGCTAATCCCCCTGAGAGGAAATCTTCTCCGCGTGGAATTTGTTGGTGACCACTTTGTTGCCATGCAGTGGTTGCAATGATGTTAAGTGACATCAAGCAATCAGCCATGGCAATATCAACAAAGCGCCCTTTGCCACTGCGCTGGGCATCAAATAGCGCCGCTAAAATACCCGTTGCCGCTGACATTGAGCCCCCCGCTAAATCGGCGGCAGGTAAATTCCCTTGCGCAGGTGGTCCACCCGCTTTACCAGTTTGCTCTAGCACACCCGTTAATGACTGATAGTTAATATCGTGTCCTGCCACTTGTGATAGTGGCCCGTCTTGGCCATAACCAGTAATGGAGCAATAAACGAGTTTTGGATTGATTGCCTTCATCGCTTCATAACCTATGCCAAGACGCTCGGTAACACCGGGTCTAAATCCTTCAACCAATACATCCGCTGTAGCTACTAGTTTTTTCAGTAACGCTAATCCCTCTTCACTACGAAGATTTACTTCAAGTGAACGTTTATTACGGTTAAGCATTAAGAACATGGTGGAAAATTTTCCCTTTCCGCCACGCACCGGATCGCCATATTCTGGCGGCTCTACTTTAATCACTTCAGCGCCCATATCAGCCAAGTGCAAAGTACACATTGGACCCGGTAACAATTGGGTCAAATCGAGTACACGCACACCAGAAAGCGGTTTATTTTGTGTCATATTAAATTCCTTAAATCTGCTTTAAACAAAGTCAGAACGAGTAGTTACTGCGCTTTGATATTCTTGTTTTAGCCGGGTAACAAGTTCGCTCATTGTTGGGATGTCATTGATCCCGCCAATGCCCTGTCCAGCAGCCCAAATCTCTTTCCACGCTTTTGCCTGTTCAGACGGTGGTGGCGTATCAAGGTTGGCGAAAAGATCATTCTTGCCGCCCTTATTATCTCCAGCTCCACTACTGTCTAACTGCTTAGGATCAATGCCACAGGCGACAATACTGTTGCGCAAATAATTTGCTGAAATGCCGCTAAAAGCTGAGGTATAAACAATGTCACTGCTGCCATCGGCAACAATCATTGCCTTGTGCTCAGGTAAGGCTGCCGCTTCTTGTGTGGCAATAAAGCGAGTGCCTATATAAGCAAAGTCAGCGCCCATCAATTCAGCAGCGCGAATGCTATTGCCATCAGAGATGGTGCCAGCAAGCGCAACAGCGCCCTGCCAAAATTGGCGAACTTCACGTAAAAAAGCGAACGGTGAAAGTGTTCCGCCGTGCCCTCCTGCGCCAGCGCATACCAGCACCAAGCCATCGACACCACATTCAATAGCTTTGCGGGCATGCTTTATGCTGGTGACATCATGAAAGACCAAACCACCATAAGCTTGAACTCTTCTGGCAACTTCATCGGGTTTACCAACAGAGGTGATCACCAGTGGTACTTGATTTTCTACCACAGTATCAAGATCTTGCTGTTGTCGGTTGTTGGAGCTGTGCAGGATCAAGTTGACACCAAAAGGAGCCGATGGCCTTGAAGAATTCGTTTCATCAAAGTCTGCAAGTGCGGTTTTAATACGCGTTATCCAATCGACCAATGTTGTTGCTGGTCTGGCATTCAGGGCAGGAAAACAGCCAGCGATCCCTTGTTGGCACTGTGCAATAACCAGTTCAGGGCTACTGGCCAAAAACATTGGCGCGCCAATGATAGGTAGTCGCAGTCGGTTTTTAAATAGTGTAGGAATCGCCATTTCAATGCTCCACCAGTGAATTGCAAGAGAACACACTAGGACAGTTAAGCCCTAGTGTGTTCGCCCATTAGCCATTGTTGGCTATAATCGGATTTTTGCCATAGAAGGTTTTGTTATCAGCAACCATATCGCGCAGCATTTGCGGAATAGCAAAACGTTCTTTATCGTAGGTAGCAGCAAGCCGATCACATTCGGCAACGACTTTTGCTATGCCTTTGGTATCCATTGCCGAGAATGGTCCGCCCATATAAAGTGGGAAGCCAACGCCGAAACAAGCACCAACATCACCGTCAGCTGGGTCGACTAAAACATTTTCGGCCAAACACATTGCGGCATCGGCCAACTGAGCATGCAGCATACGCGCTTGCAGTTCTTGCTCAGACGGTTGTTGCTCTTTAGGTAACTGTGGCCATAATTTTGCTAGCTCTGGCCACAAGTGTTTTGAGCCATCTTCGCTGTAGACATAAAAACCTTTACCATTCTTACGACCATGACGCTCATGCTCAGTCACTAAACGGGTAATAATTGGCACCGATGAGCCTTCTTTAAATTCATCACCTAAATCAGCACGTGCCTGCTCTGCGCCTTTATAGGCTAAATCCAGTCCAACTTCATCAGAAATAGATAGTGGCCCAACGGGGTAGCCAAGGTGGCGCGCGGCATTTTCAATCAGTGCGGGATTAATACCTTCTGCTACCATGGTTACGCCTTCATTTAAGAAAGCACCAAAGAAGCGACTGGTGAAGAAACCACGGCTGTCATTGACTAAAATGGGGGTTTTAATTAATTGAGAAACAAAATCTAGCGCATGCGCCAACGTTTGATCAGATGATTGCTGACCGCGAATCACTTCCACTAAGGGCATATGCTCTACTGGTGAGAAGAAATGCAATCCCACCATGTTTTGTGGTCTAGTCGTTGTGTCAGCCAAACCAGTTACCGGCAGTGCCGAGGTATTGGTGGCAAGTACAGCATCTGCAGGCATCGCCGCTTCTGCCAAGGCAAAAACTTCAGCCTTAACGCCGCGATCTTCAAATACTGCTTCCACCACTAATGACACATCACTTAATAATGAATAATCAGTGGTTGGGGTAATACGCGCTAATGTTGCGTCCATTTTCTCTTGTGTGGTACGGCCACGACCAAGTGCTTTGGCTAAACGTACTTGAGTATAATCTTTACCCTTATCTGCTGCCGCTTGATCACGGTCAATTAAGACCACTTCCATACCTGCTTTAGCAGCACTAAAAGCAATACCTGCGCCCATGAGGCCGGCACCTAAGACACCGATTTTGGTATGCTTAACTTTTTCAACACCTTGTGGACGACGAATAAGATTGTCAGCCTTGCTTTTATTAATAAAGGCAGTGCGCACCATATTACCAGCAACCGGATCAAGATTAAGCTGAACAAAGTATTTACATTCAACTTGTAAGGCTTTGTCCATTGGCAGCTGCATACCCTCATACAAACATGAAGTAATAGCTTGTGGCGCTGGCATATTATAGTAAGTGTTTGCCTGCAAGTTAGCTGCAGTTCCCATAAACAACTGGGCAAGTTCTGGCATCATAGGGCTATTGCCACCTGGCACCTTGTAGCCTTTAGTATCCCAAGGTTGTTCGGCAGTTGCCGAGTCGCTTAATAACCAACGCTTGGCTGTGCTCAGTAATTCCTCGCTACTTGCCAATTCATCAAGTAAACCTAATTCAAGTGCTTTATCTGCCTTAAGCTGACTGCCCTTTAATAATAATGGCAATGCTTTGGCAACACCAAGTTTACGTAGGTAACGCTGTGTACCACCAGCACCGGGTAGCAAACCCACACCTACTTCAGGTAGCCCAACCATCATCTTGCGGCTATTCACCCCAACACGATGATGACAAGCTAGGGCAATTTCAAAACCGCCACCCAGTGCTGCTCCATTAAGTGCTGCAACCACTGGCTTGCCAGCAGTCTCCATACCACGAAGCAAATTTGAAAAAGCTAAACATTTTTCAAATAATTCACCCGCTTCAGGAGGGTTAATTAATGACTCTTCCAAGGATTTTAAGTCAGCGCCAGCCACAAACGAACTTTTTGCTGACGTTAAAATAATGCCTTTAACAGCGTCTTCACTAAACGCACGGGTTAAGTTACTGCTTAAGCTATCAATAAAATTTTGATCCATAACATTAGCCGCCGAATCAGGCTGGTCAATGGTTAGGGTACAGATGCCGTCGCTATCAACTCCATATTTAAAATAATCGATCATGTCCGTTACTCCTAAAGGCGTTCAATGATGGTAGAAGAAGCCATACCAGCCGCTTCACATAAACTGACCATGCCAGTTTTAAGATTTTGTCGTTCCATTTCATCGAGCAAGGTGCCCAAGATCATGCCGCCCGTCGCCCCTAAAGGATGTCCTAAAGCAATGGCACCACCATTGACGTTAATTTTTTCATGTGGAATTGATAGTTCTTCCATAAAGGCGAGAACCACTGAAGAAAAGGCTTCGTTAAGCTCCCACAAATCGATATCATCGCTAGTCATGTTGGCTTTTTCTAGCGCTTTACGCGCCGATGCTGCCGGCCCATCAAGCATGATGGTTGGCTCTGAACCGATAGTCGCTGCACTAACAATGCGTGCTCGTGGTTTAAGGCCCAGTTTTTCACCCATTTCTTTACTACCAATAAGCACAGCACTCGCGCCATCAACAATACCAGAGCTATTACCGGCATGATGCACATGGTTAATCGCTTCAAATTCAGGGTATTGTTGCAAGGCAATAGAATCAAAACCCGCCATGCTACCCATTTTGGCAAACGCGGGTTTAAGCGCCGCAAGATCTTCTATTGTAGTATCGCCACGCAAAATTTCGTCACGGGCTAGCAGCGTTAAACCTAGCATATCCTTAACGGGAACGACTGAAGCGTCAAAGTAACCTTCATCCCATGCCACAGTTGCTCGGCGCTGAGACTCGACCGCATATTGATTAATTTGTTCTTGAGTAAAGCCATATTTCGTTGCTAATAAATCGGCACTAATACCCTGCATAACAAAATGCGTTTTATAGGCAACTTGTGGGTCAGTTGCCCAAGCACCACCATCAGCCCCCATCGGTACACGGGACATACTTTCAACACCGCCAGCAACGACTAAGTCTGTCATGCCAGACATCACTTTCGCTGCAGCAAAATTCACTGCCTCTAGGCCTGAACCACAATAACGGTTAATCTGAACACCGGGGACAGTTTGTGCGTAGTCAGCATTTAATGCCGCGATGCGCGCAATATTGCCGCCTTGCTCACCAACAGGAACAACACAGCCAAGAATGACATCTTCTACTAATTGTGTGTCTAGCTGATTTCGTTGTGCCAGTGCTTGTAACATTTGTGTCGCAAGTAACACGGGTGTTACCTCGTGCAGTGCTCCATCTGGCTTGCCTTTACCACGAGGAGTTCTCACGTGGTCATAAATATAGGCTTGTGTCATAGTTATGTACCTTCTAAGTAGTAATTTCTAAGTAGTAGTTTCTAAATAATAGTTCTCTTGCATAATACCTTCTAGCTTGCGATAAGCAGTCAATAAAACAAGACATTGCAACAAGGCTAACCTTTCGACTACTATATTAGAAATTTATTTTCTGAATGCTTATCTATTCACAAAGCTTATAGAAAGATAACTAGTCCAGCCGGACGATGTTACCACTTAGTAAGCGCAAGATACTCAATCAAACAATTCTTGGAAACAGCAATTATTAATCAGCATTTAACGAAATCATGCGCAGGGAAAGTCCAAGACATATAAATATTAACTATAATTATCAAAAAATTAAGATAGGGCTACATACCAATGAAATATAGATTCATTACTAATCAAGCTAGCCATTTGGTGAATGCATGAGCGCGTCAATCAATCGCTTTCTTGTTATTGAACAAGGGCTAATCCCAGGAATATTTAACTTCTTTATTAATGGTGGTATCGCTTGGTGGTTAAACCAACACCTTGAATATATGCCGCTTTGGGGCAAAACCAGTATCGGAGTCGATACACTCGCAACAGCATTATTGCTGCCGCTAATTACCTGCCTTATTGTCACGCCTATTATTGCCAGTAAAGTAAAAAAAGGCTCATTAGCACCGTTAGCGCTACCAATGCTTATCGAGGCAAAATTGCCAGCACACTCTAGCTTTATTCGGGGCTTAGTAGCAGGCACTATCGGCGTTGTTGGCTTCGCGATTCCGGTACTTGTCCTGTGGGATCTTTTTGGTCCTCATCAGCTCGCACTTCATGACTTCCTCTGGTTTAAAGCTAGTTTTGCCTCGGTATTGGGTGCATTAATTAGTGCCCTAATCGCTTGGTGGGCACTTGTTGACGCTTCACGTCGATTAACTTAAGGAATTTAAAAATGTTAAATAACCGAATTTCCCCCCTTCTGCCGCTATTAGGTATAACTATACTCATGATACTTCAAAATGTCTGTTTCAGGATACGAAGTAATATGAGTATCCACAAAGTGAGCACAAATGATGAGTAATAAAAAACCTTTAGCCGGACAAAGCTACGACTATATTGTAATTGGCGGCGGCTCTGCCGGTTGTGTGATGGCGAACCGACTTAGTAGCGATTCAAAAAATAGAGTGCTACTACTTGAAGCTGGTAACAAAAAAGAAGACTTGATTACCAAAATGCCTGCAGGCTGGGGCATGATGACCCAAAGCGAGCGCTACAGTTGGCTTTACAAATCAGAACCAGATGCTCAGACAAATAATCGCCAACATGTATTACCCCGAGGGCGCATCTTGGGTGGCTGTTCAACCATTAACGGCATGCTTTATATCCGTGGACAGCGTGAAGATTACGACAGTTGGGCGCTTGCAGGAGCAACCGGTTGGAGTTGGAATGAGGTATTACCCTACTTTATCCGCTCAGAAGAACAACGTGTTCACACGCAATCTTCGCTACATGGCACATCTGGGCCATTGGTCGTTTCTGATTTAGCCGACAAACATCCAGTCAGTGAATCAATTATCACTGCCTTTAAACAGGCTGGCTACCCAAGCAATGAGGACTTTAATGGAGAAACCCAAGAAGGCAGTGGTTTTTTTCAAGTTACCATGCGTGACGGTCAACGCTGCTCTACCTATCACGCATTTCTTCAGCCTATACTCAGTCGCCCAAACTTAGATGTTGTTGTGGGCGCACAAGTAGATCGTGTGCTGTTTGATAATGCTCGTGCTTGTGGTGTTGCTTACCAGTTTAAGGGAGTAGACAAGCAAGCCGTTGCAACGAATGAAGTAGTGTTATGTGCTGGTGCTATCGATTCTCCCCGTGTATTAATGCGCTCTGGTATAGGCCCAAGTAAAGAACTAAACGCGTTAAATATTCCTGTGCTCGTAGATAACCCTGAAGTGGGTTCAAATCTACAAGATCATTTTATTGTCCCTATGATGTGGCAACTCAAAGACGGTGTGCCAAGCCTTAATAACCGTTTACAAGGTTTTGGGGTGATAAAAGAAGCGCTACGCTATTTTATCTCTCGTCATGGTGCGATGACACTACCCGGCGCCGAAGTGGGTGCTTTTGTTAAAAGCTCTGCTGAGGCGGCTCGTCCTGACATCCAGTTCCATTGTCTACCCGTAACCGGCGAGCCAGAAGCCAAAAAACCACACGCACAGCCAGGGCTCACACTTGCTCCTTGCGTGCTACGGCCACAAGCTCGTGGCAGAGTGCATCTGCGCGATACAGATCCGGGCTCAGATCCACGCTTTACTCTTAACTATTTGACCACCGATCACGACGTTCAACTGACATTAAGCGGAATGAAAATAGCACGCAACATTGCCTCTCAACCCGCGTTGACAGATCTTATTGCTTGTGAACGCTTGCCGGGCAGCGATAAATCAACTGAGACACAGATGCTTGATTTTGCCGCAAATGTTGGTACTACGGTGCATCATCCCGTTGGTACTTGTCGCATGGGAAATGATGAGCAGGCTGTGGTAGATCCCGAGCTGAGAGTACGTGGTGTAGCGAGCTTGCGCGTGGTTGATGCCTCAGTGATGCCAACTCAAATCTCTGGCAATACCAATGCGCCCGTAATCATGATTGCCGAGCGTGCGTCAGACTTAATCCTTGATTGTAAACAAACATACAGCAGCGATTAGCAACTAAATGCCGCCTATTTCATTATAAGAGTTGTGAATAGTTAAGCATTCAAAAAATAAAGTTCGCAAATAGTACTGTTCGAGCTAGTCTTGTTGAAGCTAATAAAAAAACCAAATATTTTCCAGAAAACGGAGTAAGTATGAATAATAATGACAAAGTACAGTGTAGAACAGATGGACACGTACTTTATATCACCATCAACCGTCCCGAGCGGATGAATGCAATAGATACCGAAACAAACCATAAGCTCGAAGATGCACTTAATCAATACGCAGCTGATGATTCACTATGGGTTGCAGTGATTAGAGGCGCAGGTGATAAAGCATTCTCTGCTGGCGGCGACATTAAAGCAATGAATGAAGCCATTGATGGCGGTGAAGAATATAAAGTGCCTAAAACAGGTTACGGTGGCCTCACTAGCCGTTTCGATTTAGATAAACCCGTTATCGCAGCCGTTAACGGCCTAGCGATGGGGGGCGGGTTTGAGATTGCACTAGCGGCAGATTTAATTATCGCCGCAGAGCACGCAACTTTCGGTTTACCAGAGCCACTCATTGGCGTAGTTGCCTATGCTGGCGGTATGCACCGTTTACCTCGTGAAATTGGCATGAAGCGAGCAATGCAAATATTGATTGCTTGTGAAACTATTGACGCGAAAAAAGCCCTGGACTGGGGCTTAGTTAACGAAGTGGTGCCTAGTAGCGAACTAGACCAAGCAGTAGAACGTTGGGTTAAAAAATTACTTAAAGCCGCACCACTTGCGGTTCGCGCAACCAAACAATGTGTGCAACGCGGCATATCAGAAGATATTGAAAGCGTAATGACCACACAAGAAAGCGGTGGTTTTCCGGCGCTGGAAGTAATGCGTAACAGTAAAGATATATTAGAAGGGATCACAGCCTTTGGCGCGAGACGTAAACCAGAATGGCGTGCTCAATAAATAATTATTACAAGAAATATAACGGAGAAACACTGATGAAAATAATCAATAAATTGCTAGTAGCCAGCCTAATGATGGCAGGTCTTGCTGGCAATGCATTTGCAGCCAAGCGCCCCAATATTTTGGTCATTATGTCGGATGATGTAGGCCCAACTAATTTAGGGGCATACAGTCACGGCTTAATGGCACCTACACCCAACATTGATCGTATTGCCAATGAAGGTATGTTATTTACCGATCACTACGCAGAGCCAACTTGTACTGCTGGTCGTGCCTCATTTGTAACAGGTCAAATGCCCATTCGCACTGGCTTAACCACCGTTGGTTTACCGGGTTCTAAACTGGGTATTGATGAGCGTGATCCAACTCTAGCAGAGTTACTGAAACCATTAGGTTATAAAACAGCACAAGTGGGTAAAAACCACCTAGGTGACCAAGATCATCACCTACCAACCAACCACGGTTTTGACGAGTTTTTTGGTAACCTATACCACTTAAATGCTGAAGAAGAGCCAGAGCAAATCGATTACCCGCATGAGTTACTACAAAATTATAAGCCACGTGGTGTTATCGATTCTAAAGCTGGTCCAAACGGTTTTATAAAAGATACCGGTCCATTAACGCGTAAGCGTATGTTAACCATCGATGAAGAGTTTACTGCCCGCAGTATCAAATTTATTGAAGAGTCCGTAAAAGAAGAAAAGCCATTCTTCCTATGGCACAACCCTTCACGTATTCATATTTATACGCACTCTCAGCAAAAATATATCGACCGTATAGCCAAGTTTTCTTCTGAAGACGATATCGCTGGTGCAGGCGTAATTGAACTAGATGATCACGTTGGTCTACTACTAAATAAGCTAGATAAACTCGGCATTGCTGACAACACTATCGTTATTTTCACCTCAGATAACGGCCCAATGGCTTATCACTTCCCTGATGCAGGTATCACGCCGTTTCGTGGCGAGAAAGCGACGACATGGGAAGGTGGTGTACGGGTACCCATGCTTTTGCGCTGGCCAGAAAAAGTTAAAGCGGGCTCAGTATCAAACGGTATCCAAAGCCATATGGATTTATTCACTACCCTTGCTACAGCGGCTGGCGTGAAAGACGTAGTGAAGACACTTGCTAAAAAAGATAAAGTTAAAATCGACGGCATTGATAACCTCGCGCATTGGCAAGGTAATGGCGATTCAGCACGTGACCACTTTATTTACTACAACGAAAAAACATTATCGGCATTACGCTGGAAACAATGGAAAGTACACGCACAAGAACGTAACGGTTTCTTTGACTACTTCCGTCAAAGCTTCTTATTGTTTAACCTACGTATGGACCCTTTTGAACAACATGATGGCCTATATGCCAATATGTTAGCGCAGAAAAAAGCTTGGATTGGTGGTGTATTACGCGACATTATGACCGATCATGTCATGTCATTACACCAGTACCCGCCTCGCCAGGAAGGCGCATCACTGCGCGGTGGTATGGAGTTGGTTGAAGGTAAAAACAAGAAATAATCAATCTGCCCACACCAACATGACTTGAGCCAGCTTGAATATTCACGCTGGCTTTTTTTTCCCAGACAAACTCAAAGTAATGAACTATTCTTACAATCAAGCAACTGAATCTATTTTACGTTTAGTTTCAAGCATTCCATATACACCATAAAAAGCTAAATCTATATGATTAAATCTGCTCTATATTTACAAAAAATTGAAACGACAGGTTATACAGAATGTTAAGAATGGTTGTTCTATTACAGATGCTTATGATTGCTAATCCTCTATTTGCATTTGAAAATGATAATGGCGTTAATGTTATAGCTATTGAATATCCTCCATTTACGACTAGAAGCCATCCTAAAGGGGGAATAGCATTTGAATTATTAAACGATTTAACTTCTAATAAAAAAATCAAATGGAAACCATTATTTTTACCACCAAATAGAGCGTATAAAATACTCGAATCAGGTGATTGGTGTGCAAGTTTTTATCCTATATCTGGTCAAAATAAATTCACAAAGTATAAACTAGGGAAAGCCTCGATCAAGCTTGGGTTAGTTAGACTATCTAAACCTACTCCATTCATCTGGTCTTCACTTGACGAATTGAAAGGAAATGTCGTCGTTTTATTAAGAACTGATTCAAAATCTAAATTTTCAATCAAGTTTAAAAATTCCGGTATGAACATAGTATATGTTGAAACTATTCAAGCAGCTATAAAGATGGTTCTAGCACAAAGAGTGGATATTGCTATGATAGACAATATTTCATACTCTAATTTAAAATCTACAGATAAAAAACAACTACAGCTTTCTAAAAGCATTTTACATGAAACTAAAATTAGTATTTTTATAAACGATAGCTGCGATATTCCCTTACTAAATTTAGAAATATTAGATACTAAGGAATAGTTTTTACTTTGATTTTTCGAGCTAGCTTGTCATTACATTATACCATTCCGCATAAAGAAGTGACCACTTAGAAAGGTATGAGCGACCTTAGAACAAACAAAATTTATGAAGATATAGTCGTTCTACATCAAGAAAATTTTGTGCTGTTATCAAGGTGCTCATGCTTTCCCAAAGGGCGAGTTTTAAAGGCTTATATACGGCGTTATTGATTTTGACAAGGACGCTACATGGATGTAGCTTATTAGAGAATGCAGGAGCATGTTCTCCTGAAT
>Ga0105358_10000101_pt1 | contig 33857 bp, 29 predicted proteins | sample GOMGulsemesocosm_5_FD_83509 | JGI IMG/M metagenome (GOLD analysis project Ga0105358, IMG submission 83509) | Methane-oxidizing microbial communities from mesocosms in the Gulf of Mexico - GOM15C Gulf of Mexico | ecosystem: Environmental > Aquatic > Marine > Cold seeps | place: Gulf of Mexico... | reverse complement strand
GTCTAAGACCTTATCGCGTGATTTACGATTGGGATGGATAGCACCGGGTAAGTACCGTGATAAAATTCTGCGTTTGAAAATAGCTACCTCCATGGCAAGCAGTGTCAGTTTACAACAAGGTGTCAGTCTGTTTATTGCTCAAGGAGGGTTAGACAAACATCTCAAGCAGCGGCGGATTCAATTGCGGGCACAGTGTGGGCAATTACAATTATTAATCGCCAAATACCTGCCGCAAGCTGTCAGTGCCAGTGAACCCGCCGGCGGTATGGTGTTATGGCTGGAGTTAAGCACCGGCATAGATACCCTAAAACTCTATCACCAAGCGCGTGCCATCGGCCTGACAATTACCCCCGGGGGTATATTTAGTGCGCAAGAGAGCTATCAGAACTTCCTACGTATTAGCTTTGCGCACCCGTGGAATGAGCGGCGTACTCAAGCATTTAAGCAGTTGGCGGCACTGATTAAGGCAAGCGCTTAGCTTCTTGTTTAGACTAAATTTTGCGCTGCAAGCACTAGCAGAATACCGGCGAGACCCTCTATAGTTGAGAGGTGTATCATCTTATACCTATTACGCCAGTAGGCATTAAGTGCAGTGTCGTTACTGTTAATAATTGAGTGAGTAGTTTTGTTAGACCTTCTTAAAGGAGCAGGATGTGTTATGCCAGAATTGAAAGTAGTAGGGTTATTTTTTGCCACCGCTGTGGCTGAAATTGTCGGCTGTTATCTGCCTTTTTTGTGGCTTCGTGAAGGCAAGCCGATTTGGTTGTTGTTGCCCGCTGCCATGTCTCTGGCGCTTTTTGTCTGGCTTTTGACATTGCATCCTACTGCGGCAGGAAGGGTTTATGCCGCCTATGGCGGTGTTTATATATTGACAGCCATTATTTGGCTGTGGACTGTCGATGGTATCCGACCAACACTTTGGGACATTGTGGGGGCTTCTGTGGCGGTCGTGGGGATGGCCATTATTATGTTTGCACCACGCGTGAATATGTAAATTATAGTGACTCATTCAGGGTTTTTAGCGTTGCAAGCCACTGCATTATTGAGCAGGCATTTGCTATAGTGCATTTAAATCACAAATATCTCTTTTAGGTCATTGCATGAAATACTTGTTTAAATTTTATCTCTCTAGCTTACTACTAATATTGAGTTTGCTGGGCTCGGTCTCTGCAAACCACGTAGAAAGCTTTGCCAGTCACCAGGCTAACCAGGAAGTCAGTTACGACAGCTCTGAAATGACCAGGTTTTTCATTTTTAAGCAGGTAAGAGAGCGCAAAGATCTGCTGATGGAAAGCTTGTCGAGATGGCCTGAACAAAAGGCAGAGCTAATCCACAACTTGACTAATGACAGAGGATTTAATGGCCTAATTGCCCTCGTCGGGGTCTTTGCCCTAATGATGCTATCGGGATTATTAATAGAGAAAGTTGCCGGCTTTAAACTCAATCGTATTTGCAGCCGTTTGACTCAGTCTTCCAATGATACTTGGGGCGAAAGTTTAAATTTACTGTTAATTCGCGGAGCTTTTCAATTTTTAGGTTTAGGTATATTTGTGTTTGCTGCAGGCGCAGTGGCGACTTATATCTACGGGGATGATGACCCTTTTAGAATTATCAGCTTACATGCCCTTGGTTTAGTGATGAAAATCCGAGCGGTAGCGATTGTCTTAAATTTTGTATTTGCCCCAGATAGCGCAGGATTGCGGCTGATAAAGATGGAAAATCAGTCTGCTAAAAGAGTGTATTACGCGGTTCTTTTATTTGTATCAACCTATTTGTGCATCACTACAGCGTGGCGATTACTGGCGCTATTCTCACTTGAACCCATCATGTTTGCAATGCTGGTGCCTTTATCAGGGTTTATTTTAAACGTCTCTTCAGTCGTATTTATCTGGTATTTACGCCACGATATTACCCGAATGTTCACCCATAAAAGCCAGCATGAGTCTCAGTTTAAACAAGTACTTAGTCAGGTCTGGCCGACAGCGCTAACCTTTTGGCTGCTGGTGATCTGGAGTATTTGGGCAGCGAATGAATTCTTGGGCAATTATGAGCAGGCAGAGCGTTTAACACCGGCCTGGTGGCTCACTTTTAGCTACCCCATTTTAGATCGCATTGTCTTTGTATTACTGACACAACTCAAACGTATCACTTGGCTGCAATCTCACACTTTTGAGCAGCGCTGTGACATTTTTATTCGCCGCGTCATTATTGCCATTCGCATCATTGTATTAACCGTTGTTCTCTATCTAATAGACAGTAGCTTTGGTTATAATGCCTGGGAAATGCTCGCAACCAGTTTAGGGGGAATTTTAAAGAAATCTGTCGATATCGTAGTGGTTATTATTCTCGCCTATGCGGTTTGGGAGGTTATTCAATCGACCATTGAACGGCATTTACCGCATGAGATAGCCAGCGATGAAGACGATGGGCTCTCTTCACTGGAAGGCGACGGCGGTGGCGCAGGGGCTTCCAGATCAGAAACGTTACTGCCGTTAGTGCGCTCCTTCATGTTGGTATTTTTACTAACCAGTTTGGTTTTAACAGTGCTGAGCATTTTAGGGGTAGAGATAGCGCCGTTATTGGCCGGTGCCGGTATCGTCGGTATTGCGGTCGGTTTTGGTGCTCAAAAGTTAGTGCAAGATGTGATCTCCGGTATTTTCTTTCTACTCGATGATGCATTTCGTCGCGGTGAATATATCGAAGCGGCCGGATTGCGCGGTACCGTGGAGCGTATATCGATTCGCTCTATACGATTGCGTCATCACTTAGGTGCGGTACAAACCATCCCCTTTGGTGAAATAGCGACAGTGCGAAACTTATCTCGCGACTGGATCACCATGAAGTTGGAGTTTCGGTTAGACTACCGTACAGATGTCGAAAAAGTACGTAAGTTGATTAAAAAAGTTGGTCAAAGCATGTTGGAGCATCCGGAGTACGGCAAGCATTTTCTACTGCCGTTAAAGTCTCAAGGAGTGATTCGGGTTGAAGAATCAGCACTGATTTTTCGCATGAAATTTACTTGTGTACCAGGTGAACAGTGGGTGATACGCCGCGATGCTTTCAGGTTGGTTAAAGACTCCTTAAAGAGCAATGGCATAGAGTTTGCGCACCGTTCCGTACACGTCTTAATGCAAAGTGGCAATGACGATAAGGATGCCCCAACTCCGACCACTGACCTGACAAATGCACTCGCCGGTGCCGCCGCTTCCAGTGCTGCCACTAGTGCCTCTGAAAAGTTACTTAAAAACGATAGAATTGATCATATGGATGATTAAAATTGTCAACAAATCCCAAATTCCCTGTGGGCGGGTAGACTTATTTGGACTTAGGAGAAGGGCGATAGCTGAGTGCGGAAATTTTTCAAAAAAACTTACAGTCACTTGCCATTCCAAGATGTTTTTGTCTGTCGTATCGACCGTTTTTAAACCGTTAGAGAGCTCCTTGAATTAATTCAAAAACAATTCCTTAATGCAGTATAAATAGGTTGTTTTTTAAGTAAAATTAAGCGGTTGTTTATTTGTATTGGCAAAGCTATCTTAGCGTCAAATATTTTGCTAATCTGAACCAAAAATTATAATGGCATTGAAAGTGAGCTCTTGTGCGCAGTAAATTAAATAACATTCGTCTACTTATCTATAGCCATGACTCCTTCGGCTTGGGCCATTTACGCCGCTGTCGTACCATCGCACATGCTTTAGTGGATGAGTATAAGGGGCTTTCCGTGTTAATTATGACGGGATCTCCCATTATTGGCCGCTTTGATTTTAAAGCGCGGGTAGATTTTATCCGGATTCCCGGGGTGATCAAACTACACAACGGTGAATACACTTCGCTAGGCCTGCATATCGACCTTGCTGATACGATGGAGTTGCGCGAATCCATTATTCTAAATACCTCTAAAGTCTTTAAACCTGATATTTTTTTAGTCGATAAAGAGCCCGGTGGATTAAAAGGGGAAGTGATTAGTACTTTAGAGCATTTTAAAGATACACAGACGCGTTGCATATTAGGCTTGCGCGATATTATGGACTCCCCTGAACTGCTTAAAAAAGAGTGGCAGGAAAAAAATGCCATGCCGCTGTTGGAAAATTATTACGACGAGCTGTGGGTGTACGGTCCCCAAGAAATGGGTGATCCGCTGAAGGGCTTAGATGTAAAAGAGCAGGTTAAAGATAAAACGCTTTACACGGGCTATTTACCGCGCCAACTACCTGAGCAAATTGATATAGAGTCCATTTATATCCCCGAAAAACCTTATATTTTAGTCACGCCCGGTGGCGGTGGTGACGGCATAGAAATGATTGACTGGGTACTTCGCGCCTATGAAGCTTGTCCTGATTTAATGCCCGCACTGTTTGTCATTGGTCCTTTTATGCCGGCTAATGAGCGCAATATTTTTTTACAGCGCGCTGAAAAATTACCGCACGTAGAGGCGATGACCTTTAGTAATCATCTGGAACATCTGATGGTCTCTGCCTCTGCTGTTATTGCCATGGGCGGATACAATACTTTCTGTGAGATTCTATCGTTTGATAAAGCCGCTTTGATATTGCCTAGAAGCCAGCCGCGTCAGGAGCAGACAATACGTGCGCGCAATGCTGCGCAACTTGGGTTACTGTCTATGTTAGATTTAAATTCTGAACGTGATGTCTCACTCATGGTGCAATCGATTAAAAATCTACATCAGCAAGATAAGCCAAGTGCACGTCCTGTGAGTAAATTGTTGCATGGTCTAGAGTTTGTAGCTGATAGATTTGGTGAAATTGTCGATAGCGAAGTGGCCCAACGCCGCTAACAGCCACATTCACAGGTATCCCTTATGCACGCCCCTAAAATTATGTTTTACGTACAGTACTTATTGGGTATAGGTCATGTACGCCGCTCTTCATTAATTGTAAAAGCACTTTGTCAGCAAGGTGCGCAAGTGCATGTTATTTTTGGCGGGTCGCCGGTTGCTAATATGTCGTTTGGCAGTGCCAAGATGCACTTCTTAGCCGCAGTAAAAAGTTCTGACGCCGCCTTTAGCGGCCTTGTTAACGCAGATGGCAGCCAAGTCACGCAAGTCCAAAAAGAGGCGCGCAGCGCACAATTGTTGGAGATTTGCGAGCAAGTGCAACCCGAATTAATTGTGACCGAAACCTTTCCTTTTGGGCGTAGGCAAATGCGCTTTGAACTGCTGCCGCTACTTAACTGGGTGGCACAACAAGTTAAGCCACCCCTGTTAGTTGCCTCTATTCGCGACATTTTGCAAAGACGCCGTGCTATTCGCGAGCAGGAATGTCTAGAGATTGTGGCGCAGCACTACCAGAAAATATTAGTACACGGCGATGAGCATTTTTTCCCGCTCGCCAATAGCTTCCCACCAGTGCAGCAAATTGAAGACAAACTGCACTACAGCGGTTATGTCTGTCCTGAGTTAACAAATCGACAAAAATCGACAGCGAAAGTGCGAAAAATAGTGGTCTCTGTGGGCAGTGGTACTATCGGTAAAAATATCCTTGAGTGCGCATTGGATTTATATCACTCAGGGTTTGCCAGTGACTATGAGTGGCTCTTAATTACCGGTCCCAATATGCCCGAGCCGTTAAAACAGTCATTTATACAGCAAAGCAGAGACAACCTGAGCGTGGTTGATCTCGCCGATGATTTTCTAGCTGAACTGGTCGGTGCAACAGTGTCTGTCTCAAGAGCTGGTTACAATACGGTGATGGACTTACTGCAAACCAAAACAGCGGCCGTTGTTATTCCCTTTGAAGGGGTCAGTGAAACCGAGCAGTTAATGCGCGCAGAAGTACTCGCGCAACACAACGTACTACAACAGCTAAAAGATAGTGAGCTAAACACCGCAAGTTTAGCCAAGGCGATCGAGAACGCGCTGAGTAACGAGAGAAAAAACGTTGAGATTGACAGTAACGGCGCCCATAATAGCGCCGCCATGTTGATTGCATGGGCCTGCCAAGAAGTCGAGACGCTTAAGCGCGATGCTGGAAAATTATATAAGGGTTAACTGTGAAAAAAATTGCCTTAATACTGAAAGGTTATCCCCGTCTCTCTGAGACTTTTATCGCTCAGGAGATACGTGCCTTAGAGCTACGTGGATTTAATATCACCTTAGTGTCACTGCGTCATCCAACGGATACGAGTATCCATCCGATTCACCAACAAATTGCAGCGGATATTATCTACTTACCTGAATATTTGCATTTAGAACCCTTTAGAGTGCTCAAAGCGGTCAGTCAGGTTGTTCGTCGTTTTTCAGTGGCTAAAGTGCTCGGCCAATTTTGGAAAGATCTTAAAAGAGATACTAGCCGCGGACGAGTACGCCGCTTTGGGCAGTCACTTGTGTTGGCCGCTGAAATGCCTGAGGGCATAGAGCAAATGTACGCACATTTTTTACACACCCCTGCCTCAGTGACTCGCTATGCCGCGCTGTTAAATCATCTGCCTTGGTCTTGCTCGGCTCACGCCAAAGACATATGGACTACTGATCATTGGGATTTATCAGAAAAACTGCAAGAGCTACAGTGGCTGGCTACTTGTACTGGGGCTAACCACAAGTTTTTACAGTCACTCGCCGCGGATCCTGAAAAAGTTCACTTGGTTTATCACGGTTTGGATTTCCAGCGTTTTGATAAAAAAGCGCGTGATTCACGCGCCAGCGTAGATGGCTCAGACCCTAGCAACCCCATTAAAATCGTCAGTGTGGGCCGTGCTGTACCTAAAAAGGGCTATGATGATTTACTGCAAGCGCTGGCAAATTTACCGGGCGATATGCACTGGCGTTTCACCCATATTGGCGGCGGTGCCATTTTAAAAGAGTTACAGCAGCAGGCTGAAAAACTGGGTATAGAGGAATATATCGAGTGGTGTGGTGCTCTACCTCAAACAGAAGTACTACAAGCTTATCGTGAAAGTGATCTGTTTGTGTTGGCCAGTAAAATAGTGGCAGATGGTGACAGAGATGGTATGCCAAACGTTTTGATGGAGGCTCAGTCTCAAGCGCTGTGTTGTGTAGCGACCGATATCTCAGGCATTCCTGAGTTAATAGATAACGGTGAAAACGGGGTGTTAGTTGAATCCAATAATGCTCTGCAATTATGCAGTGCCCTGCGTGAGTTAATGGTGAACGGTGAGAAGCGTGAGCAATTGGGGCTGACAGGTCAAGTGCAGTTGCGTCGTCGATTTGATGTGAAAATCGGTGTAGATCAACTGCAAAAACTATTCACCCAGCGCAATGTCTAACATCGAGCGAACTGCTCAAATTGCGTTTTACGCGCCGTTAAAATCGCCGGGACACAACAATCCATCCGGGGATCGAAAAATTGCTCAGCTGTTTATGAGCGCACTGCTAACAGCGGGGTTTGAGGTACAGCTGGCCAGTTCGTTGCGCAGTTTTGATAAAAAGGGCGATGGCTTAAGACAGCGGCGTATGATCGCTTTGGCTGAGCGAGAGGCTGAGCGTATATTACGACGCTGGCAGAGAGAAAGCTTTCATCCAAAAGTTTGGTTTTGCTATCATTTGTATTATAAAGCGCCGGATTTGTTAGGCCCGATTATTTGTCGAAAATTAAATATCCCCTATATTTTGGCAGAGGCTTCCTGGGCTGCAAAGCGTAGTATTGGCCCTTGGGAGCTCTACCAACAGTGGGTGGATAGAGCGCTAACGCTGGCCGCTAAAGTTTTGTGCATTAATCCGGTTGATTGCATTGCGCTGGAACACTACTACGCTGAACGTGCGGTTTCTCCGCTGGTTCAGCTCGCCACTTTTATTGATAAGCCCGCTGCTGAAACGCAGCTGCAGTCGCGTTTTTCGATAGCACAGCAGTATTCACTGGATATCAATCAGCCCTGGTTGGTGAGCATTGCCATGATGCGCAGCGGCGATAAATTCTCCTCCTACCAACAGCTGTGTAAAGTTATCCACAATGCGGCTCAGCCTTTGCAGTTGTTGATAATTGGCGATGGCGAAAAACGCAGTAGTGTAGAAGCGTTGTTTGCAGGTGCGTCCAATGTACGATTTTGCGGGGCATTGCCCAATGAGCAGATTCAGCAATTATTGTCCCATTGTGAAATCCTTGTTTGGCCGGCGATTAACGAAGCGTTGGGCATGGTGTTTTTAGAAGCTCAACAAGCGGGCGTCGCTGTAATAGCAGGTGAGCAAGGGGGAGTTAGCTCAGTGGTCGGTCAGAATTCAGGTATCTTGATACCCGTCGGACAGATGACGCAGATGAGTCGCGCTATTGATGCACTCTTATTAGACAGTGAAAGGCGCAGAAAAATGCAGGTAAACGCCAGAGCTTACGTGGCAGAAGCTCACTCGATATCTGGCGCCGCTACTCTTTTAAAGCTCACTTTGAATCAGGTAATACAATGATCAATCTCTACTTTATTCGCCATGGTCAAACTCAGTGGAACAGGGAAAAAAAACTGCAGGGGCGTACGGACATCCCGTTAAACCTACAGGGAGAGGCACAAATAGCAGCCTATCAACTCAATGAGTCACTACTAGCTGCCAACTGGTTTTGCAGCCCTTTACAAAGGGCACGACAAACAGCAGCTATTTTAGGGGTTAATGCGATTAGCGAAAATGCCTTAATTGAAATGAATTGGGGCACTTGGGAAGGCCAAAAGTTGCAAGACTTGCAGCGCGATGATCCTGAAGAGTTTGCACGTCTAGAAGCCTTAGGTATAGATTTGATGCCGCCAGAAGCCGAGTCACCGCGCATTGTCGGGGCGCGGGTGAGTGACTGGGTGGCAAAATTAGCAGAGCAGCAGCACAGCGCGAGTATCGGCTGTGTCAGTCATAAAGGGGTGATACGTGCTGTCTATGCACTGGCCGCCAACTGGGATATGCAGCATAAGAGTGCACACAAAATGGACTACCACTGTGCTCAGCATTTTTGCTATGAGAATGGGAACTGGTCGATTGGTGAGCTAAATATTGCGCTCTAATACTGCGCTTCTAAACGCTTAAGCGTAATAATCGCGGTACCAATCCACAAAGTGCTGCATACCAGTATTGATACCCGTCGCGGGTTTAAACCCGGTGAGTGTCGAGAGTCGGTCGATATCGGCGAAAGTGCGCGGCACATCACCAGCCTGCATAGGCAACATGATTTTTTCGGCATTTTTACCCACAGCTTGTTCAATTGCAGCAATAAACTCTGCCAGTGGCAGCGGCTCATTGTTGCCGATGTTCAATACTCTAAAAGGTGCTTTTGCAGTGGCCGGTGAATCTAATTTATCCGCCTTGTTAGCGCTGGGAATGCACTCTTGAGTGCGCAAGATTCCCTCTACGATATCATCAATATAGGTAAAGTCGCGCAGCATTTTTCCTTGATTAAAAACCTTAATTGGGCGGTCATTGGCGATGGCATCAGTAAACAAAAAGGGCGCCATATCCGGTCTTCCCCATGGTCCATACACGGTAAAAAAGCGCAGTCCAGTGATGGGTATTTGATAGAGGTGGGAGTAGCTATGTGCCATTAGCTCGTTGGATTTTTTAGTGGCCGCGTATAGTGAAACTGGGTGATCCACTGCATCGTCTTCACTAAAGGGGATTTTTACATTCATGCCATATACTGAGCTAGAAGAGGCAAAGACCAGATGTTGTACATCATTGTGGCGACAACCCTCAAGAATAGTGGCCATTCCCACTAAGTTAGAGTCGACATAGGCCATAGGGTTTTCCAGTGAGTACCTAACACCTGCCTGAGCGGCCAAGTGAATAACACGGTCAAATTTTTGCTCGCAAAAAAACGTGGCAATCGTCTCTCGATCGGCAATATCCATTTTGTGAAAGCTAAAATTTAACAAGTTTTCTAAGCGCGATAGACGATCGAGTTTTAGTTGGACAGGGTAGTAATCGTTTAGGTTGTCGATACCTACAACGCTATGACCTTTTTTACACAGCGCGAGGGCGGTCGCACTACCGATAAAGCCTGCTGCGCCTGTGACTAAAAACTTCATTACTCGCTATCCTCAGCTGTATTGTTTATCTGTGAATGATAGCGAAAATTACCGATTATTACTTAAAAAAAAGCATATAAATTTGCCGATCAAGGTATTTTTCAATAAGAGGCAATATATCCTTAAAAAAGAGGCAGTTTTGCTTTGCCAATGTAGCCCCGTACTGTCATTATCATAGTTAAAAAAACAAGATGCTCTCAAGATAAGATGCTTTGCTCTTACAGAATTTATAACAATAAAAATATGCTCCGTCCCCTGTCGTTAGTGGATTTTTTAAATGAATAAAATAGTCAGCCCTCTCGTCGATATTAAAAACCTCGAAGTCAAATTCACGGTCAATGACACAGATGTCACTGTGCTTAAAAATATCAGTTTTAGTATTCCCGCCGGTAAAACGGTCGCTTTGGTCGGGGAATCAGGTTCTGGTAAGTCAGTGACGTCCCAAGCTATCTTAGGGATACTTCCTAGTAATGGTCGTATCTCTGCAGGTCAGATCAACTACGATAAGGGGCAACAAGTGATTGATATTGCCCAGCTCGAGCCTCGCTCAAAAGAGATGCAGGGACTGCGCGGTGATGAAATAAGCATTATCTTTCAAGAGCCGATGGTATCGCTCTCTCCAGTACATACGCTATTCGATCAGATTGGCGAAGCCATGAAGTTGCATCACAAAGTAAATGCCAGTGAATTGCGTGAGAAAGTATTGGCGATGCTGACCAAAACTGGGTTTCCCGATCCCCTAGCCGCGCTAAATCAATACCCCTTTGAACTATCAGGGGGATTGCGCCAGCGTGCGATGATTTCGATGGCACTGATTTGCCAGCCAGCACTCTTGATTGCCGATGAGCCAACGACTGCTTTAGATGTCACTATTCAAGCGCAAATACTGCAGTTGATTAAGTCGCTGCAAGCCGAGTACGGTATGTCGGTTTTATTAATCACCCACGATTTGGGGGTCGTCGCCAATATGGCGGATGATGTGGTGGTGATGTTTAGAGGGGAGATAGTGGAGCGTGGGCCTATCAAAGCGTTATTCAACAATCCACAGCACCCGTATTTGCAGGCACTGTTCGCGGCAATTCCGCGTTTTAATATGGGTCCAGAAGACCGTTTGGTATCACTCAGACCTATCTCGCAAGAGTGCATGAAAGTATCACCGAGTAGAGCGCAGTGGACTGATCAGCAGCGCGAGGCGGGACCGCATTTAAAGATAGAAAACCTCAGTCGCGAATATACTACGCGTCATGGTAACTGGCAAAAACACAGTAAAGTCATTCGCGCGGTGAACAACTTTAATCTAGAGATAGCGGTCGGTGAATCTTTTGGCTTAGTAGGGGAGAGCGGCTGTGGTAAAACCACTTTAAGTAAGGTGTTGATGCAGGCACTAGCCCCCACAACAGGGTGTATCACCTACAATGATCACGGCAAGTTAATCAATCTGTGTGAGGAAGATGCGCAGCAGTTAAGAGCCTTTAGGCCCAAAATGCAGTTTGTCTTCCAAGACCCTTTCAGCTCGTTGAGCCCAAGAATGACGGTGCTGGACATATTGTGCGAGCCCTTTGTTATTCACGGTATTGGCGATGCTAAATATCGGGTACAGCGCGCTTGCGAACTGATGCAGATGGTGGGTTTGGATGATAGATTATTGAGTCGATATCCGCACAGTTTCTCCGGTGGTCAGCGTCAGCGTATCAGTATCGCCCGCGCATTGGCACTAGAACCTGACTTTCTAATATTAGATGAACCGGTCTCTTCTTTGGATGTCTCGGTACAAGCGCAAATTCTTAATTTACTGAAAGATTTGCAGCAAAAACTAGGTCTAACCTATCTGTTTATTAGCCACAACTTGGCGGTGGTAGACTATATCGCCGACAGGATTGGGGTGATGTGTAAAGGACAGCTGGTGGAGGTCGCCCCGCGCGAAACCTTATTTACTCAAGCTAAGCACCCTTACACTCACGCTTTATTGGCCGCTATTCCCTTTGCTGACCTCGACAACTTGCTCGATCACAGTCAGTTAGACAGAGCGCACATGGAGCCTGATTATTGGCCAGAGCCGTACCGCTTGTCAGCGGATAACAGCGGTGTGTTAAAAGCGTGTGGCGAGCAACATTTTGTGAGAGAGAGCCAATAATGATTAACTATATTTTCAGCGTTAGTATGGCGCTTGTCTTTGCCGCTTCATCACTACAAGCTGCTCCGGAGATACCCTCACTACGTGCGCAAGTGGAAAAAGGGTTACTGCAACCGACTGCGCAAAGACTGCCAGAGAGGCCCAAAGTACAATCTTTTGCGGACAGGGAAATAGGCCAGTACGGCGGTCAAATTCGGATGTTGATGGGTAAATCTAAAGATATTCGGATGATGGTAGTGTATGGCTATTCACGCTTAGTGGGCTACGATGACAAACTCAAACTACAGCCGGATATATTAGAAAAAATAGAGGTTGAAGAGGGCCGAATATTTACCTTGCATATACGTCCAGGTCATCGCTGGTCAGATGGCGCTGAATTCACTTCTGAGGATTTTCGTTTCTTTTGGCAAGATATGGCGGTGCATCCAGTGCTCTCGCCCTACGGCCCGCCCCCCGCGATGATGCGCTCCGAAGAGATCCCGCGCTTTAAAGTGATCGATAAATATACCTTAAGTTATACCTGGAAAGTACCCAACCCGTATTTCCTCCCGGCACTTGCCGCCCCTCGGCCACTGTTTATCTATATGCCTGCTCATTACATGAAGCAATATCATGCGGATTATCTCTCAAAAGCAGAGATGGCGGATAAAGTAAGCAAGGCGAAAAAGCGTAACTGGCGAGGACTGTTTGTCAGCAAGGGACGTCAATATAAATTAACCAACCCAGCACTGCCGACACTACAGCCCTGGATGAATACTACCAAGCCGCCTTCAGAGCGCTTTGTGTTTAAACGAAATCCCTATTTTCATCGGGTAGACCCACAGGGAAAACAACTGCCTTATGTTGATGAAGTGGTGATAAACATAGCATCCGGTGGGCTTATTCCGGCAAAAACGGGTTCTGGAGAATCTGATTTACAAGCGCGTCACTTACGCTTGGATAATTACACTTTCCTTAAAGAAGGCGAGGCTAAAAATGATTTTAAGGTGAATATTTGGGGGACGGGACGCGGCGCCCATATCGCACTTTACCCCAACTTGACGGCGAAACAGCCTAAGTGGCGTAAGCTGATGCAAAACAGTGATTTTCGCCGCGCTTTGTCGCTGTCGGTGAACCGTGATGAGATAAACCAAGTAGTCTATTTTGGCTTGGCGAAACCTACAGCCGACACGGTGTTGGCCAATAGCCCACTCTATAAAGAAAAATATGCTAATGCGTATGCGCAGTACAACCCAGCACAAGCCAGTTTACTGTTGGACAGCATAGGCTTAGTGCATAAAGATGAACGCGGTATCCGCTTATTTGCAGATGGCACGCCGGTGGAGATACTAGTGCAAACGGCGGGTGAGAGCACGGAAGAAACCGATGTGTTGGCACTGGTCAAAGACAGCTGGCGCAAAGTGGGTATTCAAATGTACATCAAGCCACTGCAGCGCGAAGTGCTGAGGAACCGGGTATTTTCTGGTGATGCAGTCATGACTACCTGGTTTGGGTTACCCAACGGTTTACCTACCGCGCAAATGAACCCGCAACAGCTGGCACCGACCCGCCAAGATCAATACCAGTGGTCTCAGTGGGGCAGGTATTACGAGACTCAAGAAGGCGAAGAGCCAACACTGCCAGAGGTTAAACGCTTAGTGGCATTAAGCAATGCTTGGGCTTCAACGGTGAGTATTGAAGAGCAGCGTAAGATTTGGCATGAAATGCTCAGTATTCGTGCCGAACAGGTTTATTCAATAGGGCTGATCAGTGACATATTACAGCCTGTAGTGGTTAATAAAAGGTTGAAAAATGTACCAGAAAAAGCCTTCTACAACTGGGATCCCGGGGCCTTTTTTGGCATCTATGATATGTCTAGTTTCTGGTATCAGCAGGAGGCTCAATAATGTTTAACTATATCATTAAACGCCTGTTAGCGATGATCCCTACGCTCATTGTGATCAGTTTATTAGTCTTTATTATTATCCAGCTGCCGCCTGGCGATTACCTTGAAAGTCACATCGCTGAACTGGAGAGTCAAGGAGAGAGTGTAGACCCTGCTCAAATCGAATTTTTACGTGAAGAATACGGTTTGGATAAATCTATCTGGGAGCAGTATTTTGTTTGGATCAAAGGATTCATGCAAGGGGACTTAGGCTACTCATTTGAGTATAACCTGCCCGTGTCAGAGGTGATTGGCGATAAGATGTGGCTGACCATCATTATCTCTTTTTTCACTATTTTAATTACTTGGCTGATCGCTTTTCCCATCGGAATGTACTCGGCCACCCACCCCTATAGCTGGGGTGATTACGGACTGACTTTCCTCGGATTTTTAGGACTGGCAACGCCCAACTTTTTGCTGGCACTGGTGATGCTCTATTTGGCCAATCAATACTTCGGAACTTCGATCGGCGGACTGATGGATGAGCAGTACATCAACCAACCGTGGAGCTGGGAGAAATTCCAATCAGTCTGTGCCCACTTATGGATTCCAGTGTTGGTGATTGGCACTTCAGGTACCGCGGGGATGATTCGTCGGTTGCGCGCTAATTTATTGGATGAGTTGCGCAAGCCCTATGTGGTTACCGCTAGGGCAAAAGGCATGGGAGAGCTTAAGTTGCTGACAAAATACCCATTGCGTCTATCGCTTAACTTCTTTATCGCCGATATTGGCAGCTTATTACCAAGCGTGATATCAGGTGCTGAAGTGGTTGCAGTCGTGCTGTCACTACCTACCACGGGGCCTATTTTATTAGCGGCACTGCAGAGCCAAGATATGTATTTAGCAGGGTCTTTCCTGATGTTTTTGGCCATCCTGACGGTGGTTGGGGTATTAGTGTCTGATATATTGCTGGCGATGTTAGATCCTCGCATTCGCTTACAGGGGGGGATGAAAAAATGAATAAGCACTGGGTCAGTGATAAACCTTTTAACCCTTATGAAATTGATGAGCTAAGCCCTAAGCAGCAAAAGTACTTCCTCGCCTCGCAGTGGACGCTGATTTGGTGGAAGTTTAAAAAGCATAAGTTGGCGATGATCTCAGGTGTTTTCCTAATAGCCATCTATTTAGTGGCGGCTTTTGCCGAGTTTTTTGCCCCTTATGCGCTAGAGCATAGGCACACGGACAAAATTTATTCGCCGGCGCAAGAGATTCACTTCTTTGATGACGGTAAGCTCACCAGACCTTTTGTTTACGGCTGGTCGTTTGAGTTAAATATGCAAAAGCTGCTGCGCGAGTACAAAGAGGATAAAACTCAGCAATATCCACTACAGTTTTTTTGTGAAGGCGATAGTTATGAGCTGTGGGGGAGTATTAACGCTTCTTCGCACTTAGTGTGTGTCGATGCACCGGGTAGCCTATTTTTGTTGGGAACTGACCGTTTAGGCCACGATATGCTCTCGCGTATTTTGTATGGCGCTAGGATTTCGCTGACAATAGGTCTGTTAGGGATCGTCATCAGCTTTATGCTTGGCTTGACACTCGGCGGATTAGCCGGCTTTTACGGAGGATGGATAGACAGTAGCGTGCAGCGTATCACTGAGATTATTCGCTCATTCCCAGAGCTACCGCTATGGATGGCGCTGTCTGCGCTACTCCCTTTGAGCTGGAGTCCGCTGTGGATCTTTTTTGGCATTACCTTGATATTAGCGATGATGGACTGGACCGGCCTTGCCAGAGCGGTACGCGCCAAAATCCTCTCGCTGCGCGAAGAAGATTACACTTCTGCTGCGATATTGATGGGGGCTACGCCTGCAAGGGTGATTAAAAAGCACATGTTACCGAGCTTCTTCAGCCATTTGATCGCCTCCGCATCACTGTCGATACCGGCAATGATACTAGGTGAGACAGCCCTGTCCTTTTTAGGACTGGGGCTTAGGCCGCCGATCACCAGCTGGGGTGTGTTGCTCAACGAAGCACAAAATATCAATAACGTGGCGATCTACCCTTGGTTGATGCTACCGGTAGTACCGGTGATATTGGTGATTCTCGCGTTTAACTTCTTAGGCGATGGTTTAAGAGACGCGGCAGATCCTTATAGCCATTAATGGAAACAGTGTTAATTAACATTAATATAAAGCGATTGGGTGGGTTTAATTATCAGTGTTAGCAACTTCACTGTAGTTGCAAAGTTGCTGCTAAGTGGCCTATTTCAATCACTTGCGCAGCGACTATTAGGGAGGACTTAGCGATATTGCTAAGCTTGGGCGACCTTCATTAATACTGTAGGTTCGCTCGCTTGAGTTGATAGTGGGGCTAGTTTGGCAATGCTCATCGGCGTGAGCGATTGCGGATCGTCGATAACAATGGCATTAAAGTCAAAGACGTCTTTTAGCAGCTGTTCAGTAAATACTGACTTTGGGGTGCCTTGGTTGATGATTTCCCCTTGTCTCATCACAATCAATTCGTCGGCAAAACGACAAGCTTGATTGAGGTCGTGCATCACGATCACAATAGTTTTGCCACTGCGATTGAGTGTTATCAACAACTCCAACAAATCGTATTGATGAGAGATGTCTAAGTAAGTCGTCGGCTCATCGAGTAATAAAATATCAGTATCTTGCGCCAATACAAGCGCGATCCAAACTCGCTGTAATTGACCGCCCGAGAGTTGATCTAAATAACAATCGGCTAAATCCTCAACGCCAGCTTGATGCATCGCCTTGTTAATCTGCTGGTGATCACTCTCCTTTAGTACACCAAATTGGTTTAAGTAAGGTGCGCGCCCATAGGCCACTAAGGTTTTTACATCTATCCCTTCAGGTGCCTGAGACGATTGTCCCAAAAGCGCTAATCGCTTGGCGATATCTCGACTGGGGTGCTGGTGGACATCCGTGTTATCTGCCATGGTCACTGAACCATGAGTGGGTTTTATCAGGCGGCTAATACACTTAAGTAGTGTGGATTTGCCACAGCCGTTGGGGCCTATCAACGCGGTGATCGCGCCCTGTTTAATCGATAGATTCAGTTGACGAATAACGCTCTTGGAGCCGTAATTTATCGATAGGTTATCAATATTAATTGCACATTGCTTGCCGTCATGGCTACTTGAATTGTCAATTATCATGTGTTCACCATTGTTGGTCACGACAGAGTAAATAAATAAAGTAGGGTGCGCCTATAAAGGCGGTTAATACCCCTGCGGGTAGTTCGATAGGCGGGATTAAAATACGCGCAAATAAGTCGGCGCTGATCACTAGTACCGCACCGACCATTGCGGTGGTCGGTATTAGCAACAAGTGTCGAGCGCCAAACAATGAGCGTGCGATATGCGGAGCAATCAAACCGACAAAGCTGATACTGCCGCAGACAGAGACGGCTGCGCTGGCTAGGCTGATGGCGATTAGCATGCTGAATATACGTAGTTGGGTAACAGAGTTACCCAAGCTGGTCGCGGTATTGTCACCGAGTGATAATATATCGAGGCGGTAGGCTAGCGTCAAAGCAATGGGAATTAAGACCACCAACCATGGGACAATCAATGGGACATGTTGCCAGTTTCGACCCCACACTGAACCGGTAAGCCACAACATAGCGGTATTAATTTCCAGTGGATTTACAATCAGCAAGTAGTCAATGGCGGCGCCAAAAATGGCGCTTAAAGCAATCCCAACGAGGGCAAAAGCGGCTGGGCGGTGCAGCAGTTTGCGCGCCAGCAGCAAAAGTATTGCGGTGGCGCTAAAACCCCCGACAAGAGCTGCCCAGGGAATATAGTGGAGAGGTGCATGAGGCCAGAGTATCGCCAGTAAAATGACAGATAAGCTGGCACCGCTAGTGACGCCGAGGATATCGGGAGATGCCAGCGGATTGCGAACAACCCCTTGCACTAATAATCCGGAGAGTCCCAATGCAACCCCGACTAGCCCTGCAATATACATGCGCGGTAGGCGAAAATTATTGATGATAAAGTGATGTTCAGTATTGCTCGATTGCAAAGTGGCGATGACAGCAGACGGTGGGATATAGACAGCGCCTGCCGCTAAATGCCAAATACTGAACCCCGCTAAGGTTAATGCCAGCGCGAAGAAACATAGCACATTATTTTTACTCACGGTTCTCTCCTTACTTGCTTGAGAGCTAACAGTAGGAAAAATAGCGCACCGATACTGGTGGTGACAATGCCGATAGGACTGTCATCTGGAAAGCGTATTATTCTGGCCAAACTGTCTGCGCATAACATTAAGCTCGCGCCGTATAAGACGCACAGTGGGATCAACAGCCGGTAATCTTGGCCGATCAGTGCTCGACACAGATGAGGAATAATCAAGCCGATAAAACCAATAGGTCCCACGACACTAACCGCACTGGCAATTAATAAGATAATCGCAATACTGAGCCACAGTCGAACACTAGTAGCGCTGCTGCCCAGGCTGTTCATGACGCTATCACCAATGTGCAAAAGGTTGAGTTTATGGCTGAAAAAGAGCGCAATAGCTAATCCGCTAACAGTGCCAGGGAGCATAGTATAAACGTCGCTCAGTTGCGTGTTGGATACGCTGCCAATTAACCAGTGCAGTACCCCATAAGCATTTTCATCGGCATAGATAACGGCGGCGCGAGTCATCGAGATGCATAAATAGTTAATAGCGACCCCTGCCAGCACAATGCGAATAGGGTTGGCTTGAGGTCGGTGGAGCCCGCCGAGGAAAAACACTGCAACCCCGGCAATTAACGCACCGAACATGGTGATAAACAACACCGGGATAGCGGACAACCAGGGCAGTAGACCAGTGGATGAAAAAGCAAAGGCAAAAGCAGCGCCTGCACTGACTCCAAAAACAGAAGGTGATGCCAGCGAGTTGCGGGTGATACCTTGCATTAATAGACCAGCGCAAGCCATCGCGATACCTGCCAGTGTAGCCACTAAGCTACGCGGTAGACGAAGGCTGACGATGATTTTTTGGTTGAGATCATTGGCGTTGTAATTGAACAATACTTGATAGACATCACTCGCCTGAAGAGAAAACTGTGAAAATGCCACTATCGAAAAGTAAAAACTGTAGCATAAAATGGCTATCGCCAACGCAAATAAGGTTAGCTTGTGCTGGAGATAAAGGCTGGGGTATAGGTCGGGAATAAAGCGCTTAAACATCTTGATAGGACTCAACACTTACCAGTACAAAAGCCAGTACTCAAGGGAGTTAGTACTGGTCTGTGTTTGTAAGTAAGCAATTATTTAATAAGGGATTTTAGCTCTAGCGCCATTATTTCAGCGGCTATCATGCCGCGATTTTTTGACCAGAGAAAAGGATTGGTCTCTGAGTATGTCTCTTCTTTGATAGAGCTAATAGCCTGCCATAGAGGGTTTTTCTGAAAACTATCAATAATGGTTTGTTCGCCGTATTTACCGATTAATAAATATTCTGGGTTGGCTTTTACAAGTCGCTCTAAAGTAGCGCTAATGTAAGCCTTTTGGGTCTCTTCAGGGATCGGACTTTTTAACCCTAAACGGCTGATCACTCCGCCGGCATAAGCAACGGGAGAGTGCATCCAAATGCCTTTGGCATTGGCGACGCTAAACATAAACGTTTTATCGCTATTGATCTCTTTGGCAAAGGCATCCATACGCTGGTTGTGTTGCGCTAAGCGCTGCTTGATTTTTTGTTCTTGATTAACCGCCTGACCGACTTTAACCATAGATATTAAATTGTCTGCGTAAGTTTCGCCGCGGCTTTTTAATACCAGAGTAGGTGCTATTTTTTTCAAGTCCTCGTAGATAGTCGCATGACGCTCAAAATCAGCGATAATCATGTCTGGCTGTAAAGAGGCAATGATTTCTAAATTAGGCGTAGATCTGGTGCCCACAGAGACCCAAGGCTTAATTTTTTCGCTGATCTGTTTAATGACAGAGTGAACCTTGCCGTCATCCGCGATACCGACGGGGGAGATGCCAAGGGTCGCTAGTGCGTCAATAAATGAATATTCAAGTACCACTATTTTTTGCGGTGTTTGCTCAATACTAAATGTTCCCATTTCATCTTGAACTTCAATGGTTGCGCTGGCCGTTGTAGCTATGACGCTAAAGAGTAGCGCCGAGATAAATTTAATCACACTATAATCCTTGTATATATAATCTTTATGATTCGCATTATCATTTATAGTTATTATTTATGCAATAGTTAATAGATTTTATGTCAGCGATAGTCATTTCTATTTCTTTAATACCCGTCATCTAATCCGCTCAATGTTTAAGCTGAAACCGCATTAACTCTGGTTGCTGAAATTTTCACTTGAGGGCTCTGATAAAGTCCAGAGATTATATTGAATAGCGATTATGAATGAGCTAGCGCAAAGGGCAGCATGATGAAGGGGTAGTGTGTGGCTGAAGAGCTAAGTGTGTTGTGGTTGTCCGACTGAGACTAACAACGGGCTGGAATTGCTCAGCAATGCGCTTATTTATTCCTTATGCTGGTGTTGATTAGTAACAGTCAGTTGAGAATTATAAGGAGCTGGGCGTATGTTCCCTAAGCCAACGCTAGCGCGTTTGACCTATCGTTATGATAAAAAAGCGACCAATTGGCACGCATTTTTGCAGCACAAGAATTATCTTGGTTGCTATGAGTACTTGTTGAAAAAAGCCCTTAAGCAATACCCTGCTCATGGCGCAGGTACGGTCCAAGTTTTAGATGTAGGATCTGGTAGTGGTGGGTTTTCAGTGTCTCTATGTAATGTATATCAACAAATGTGGCCGCATGCTCAATTGAGTTTTGAACTACTTGATATAAGCGCGGCGATGTTAAATGAGGCTTCACTATTAATGCGCCAGCAGCCGTTTCCTTTTAAGACTCATTGCAGTGATGTTCAAGCTTTAACACCTAGTGATAAGCGTTATGACCTTATTCTCTGTGCGCATTTGCTGGAGCATTGCAGCGAGCCACTATCCGTACTAACAGCTTTACGTGCGCGTTTAAGCCAGCACGGTGTGTTGGTGCTTGTGGTGAGCAAACCCCATTGGTGTACCGCGTTATTACAACTTATTTGGCAGCATCAGGCCTATCGTAAAGATAGTTTTGTACAGTTGTTGCATATAGCAGGCTTTGGCCAAGTGAGCGCAATCGATTTTGCTAAATCCCCTCCAAAATTCACCAGTGTTGGTTATGTCGCCACACTTAATTAAAAAGGAAAAACGATGATTATTACTCAAATTACCTGTCAATTTAACACCCAGAATCTGCCCGAAGCTATTACTCTACTTGAGCAAGTGCGCAATAAAATGCGCTTAAATGTTGCTTGCTTAAACTATCAAATATCGCAGCTGTGCGATCAGTCTGCGTGTATTCTGATTAGTCAGAGCTGGCAGGATTTGGCGGCTTTCGATGAGTATCGAAACAGCAATGACTTTGCTAGTATGATTGGCGAGGTAAAACCAATGATGACTCAGCCGCCAAAGGTAGATGTTTATGACGCTAAAATACAAGTATAAAATCAAACTATGAGAAAGCAAAGCGCCGCGCTCTTAGCAGCGTATTGTTATAGCAGTGCCATTGAGCCTTGCAGCGCTAAGCAGCTGTTGTTTGATCGGCATTATTTACTGTATTGCGCCCAGGGTTCTATACGTATTCAAGTGGATGATCGCTATTGGATTTTACCGCCTTCACGAGCGCTGTGGATTCCAGCAAATACTGCGATCAAAGTTGATATTAAACAGCGAGTGCAATGTTGCTCACTACTGTTTGATACCGACTCTTTTGCAAGTCCATTTGAGCAATGCCAAGTGCTTACGCTACCTATTCTGCTAAAAGATATGATCTTACATAGCAAAATATGGGGAGCTGATACGCCTGCGCTGGATGAGTTAGCTCAACATTTCTTTGCTGTAATAGTGCAGATGTGCGCTCAATTGAAAGATCAGCCCAATGCACTTTGGGTGCCTAGAGGGCAATCTCAGCGAGTACGCCAAGCGCTAGCCTATACGCAGCAACATTTAGCAGAGGTTATTACACTGACGCAAATTGCGCGGCAAGTAGGGAGTACTGAACGTTCACTCTCTCGGCTTTTTATGCGTGAAACCAAGATGCGCTGGAGCCATATCCAAAGACAGATGAGAATGATACAAGCAATTGAATTACTGAGTAATAGTAACGATAAAGTGTTAACTATTAGCTTATCTGTCGGTTATCAGTCACTCAGTTCTTTTAATCGCGCCTTTAAAGAATTTACTAGCTTCACACCAAAAGAATTTCGCACTCAGTTTTATTAGAATTGGGCAGCGTTTTAGGGTTGATTACTTTATGATAGCGATATTTTTTTAAGGTAATTATCAATGGATATCACTTTTTTAGAAATAGTTATGTTGCTTGTGGCCGGTTTTTTTGGCGGCATTATTAATACCTTAGCCGGTGGCGGTTCTAACTTGACGATGCCCGCTTTGATGGTGATGGGTATGCCTGCCGATGTTGCTAATGCCACTAACCGATTGGGGGTGTTTTTACAGGCGCTAACCGGTGTTGCTAAGTTTAATCAGCAAGATAAGTTGCCTAAAAATGATTTGAAAGCCATCTTAATTCCCAGTTTAGTCGGTGGTTTAGTCGGTGCCTTGATCGCTGTTTGGGCACCTCTTTGGCTGCTTAAACCACTGCTTTTAGGCACCATGTTGTCGATGGCAGCAGCGATGTTGTTTTTTCCGGGTATGATTCCCGATGGCAATCAGCAGCCGCTTAAAGTGAGCGAGAGCCGCTGGGGGTTTTGGGGCTTATTTATCGCAGGTGTCTACGGCGGGTTTGTACAGGCGGGGGTGGGCTTTGTGTTAATTGCAGTGCTGGCGGGCAGTTTGAACTATGACTTAGTACGCGCCAATGCCCTAAAATTGCTTTGTACCATTGGCTTCACTTTGGTAGCGCTACTAGTGTTTATCTATCAGGGGCTAGTGGTATGGAGCTTTGGTTTGATTCTTTCAGTGGGCTTTATCGCTGGCGCTTTAGCAGGGGTCAGGTTTGCCATTACTGTGTCTGCTAAAACGATGCGCAAAGCGCTGTTTACCCTGACGCTGTTTGCTTGTATAGCGGTGTATTTGTAGGGGGAAGCTAAAAGCTAAAAGCTAAAAGCTAAAAGCTAAAAGCTAAAAGCTAAAAGCTAAAAGCTAAAAGCTAAAAAAATCTCACCACAGAGGGCACAGAGGACACAGAGAAAAAATAAGACTTGTTTTGACCTTCTCTGTGTAGCGCAGCGCCTCTGTGACCTCTGTGGTAAAAATCTTTTGAATTTAAAGGTTTAAGTTATACTGGCTCACAGCTCACAGCTCACAGCTCACAGCAGTTCCCACAGCGTGTTAAAAATTATCTGCTGTGCCGCGGCGACTTCACGCGCTTCGATAACTACTGCGGTTGGATAGTTATTTGAGGCCAGTGAGATGATCGCCACTTTTGGCGGGTAGATAGCGATGTAAGCCGCGTCGACTTTTCCCTCTGTTTTAAGCCATTTACGCTGCGACAGCTCAGCGTCTTCACCGCCATCGCCAATCGCTATTACCCGCACTTCAATACCCTTTTTAATACGCAGGTTAGTGTAGTTGGGGAAAGGCCGGTAGAGGTGTGAGCGGATAGGCTTGGAGGAGAATACACAGTATTCTTTTTCTGTTGAGGGCTGCACGGTGCTCAATATATCGCGCAGGACAAACTCAATGCCTTCATCCCCTTCATAAAACTGTACTTGGCTGGTGGCAAAGTCAGGTTTTAGGTGTTGCAGATCCGGTATCACGCTGGTTTTTAATTGCGCGATGGCATTTTCAAGATCACTTTGCTGCTTCTCGGCAATTTGTAATAAAACTTCAGGATCTCGTGGCGAAAACAGTTTTCTCCTGCCCCTTGGCAAGTAGTTGACCACCCCTTTTAACAGCAAGCTTTTCAAACACTCGTGAGCTGTGCCGCGGTTGATTCCCGAATGTTCCGCGACACTGCGAATAGGGCTTGGGCCTAATGACAGTAAAGATTGATAGATAGTGGCCTCTTTAGCGCTCAGCCCTAGTTTTTCTAGTGTCTTATTATGCATATTGTCAATTTTTTCCTGACAAGTGGTGTTGTTTAATTTTATTATTGCTTTAAATTAGCCGGCATTGAAAGTGATTTCTACTAGATATAGCAATTCAGAGCTGCAGTGTGTATTGGATTGTAAGAATTAATCCAATATTTATCTCTTTGCTGCTATTAAAAGAGCTATTGTACAAAAGCAGATTACACTGATAAGACAGTGACTTATTTCTTATTCGTAGTTTGCCAGCAGATTGGAAAATTTATTTAAGGACAGAGTGCCAATGAACATAGATATTATTATTTTGGCGGCGGGACAGGGCTCTAGAATGTGCTCTCAACTGCCAAAAGTGCTACATAAAATTGGCGCCAAGCCAATGCTGCAACACGTCATCGACAACGCTTGCCAAGTTGTGGTAACAGCAGGTGAGGTCAACACCCATGTCATCGTAGGCCACAAGTCTGAGTTGGTGCAAGAGGCATTGGCTGGACAAAATATTCAGTATGCCATGCAGCGCGAACAGTTGGGCACAGGGCACGCCGTGGCACAAGTCACCACCAATTTAAGCGGCGAAGGTGTCAGCCTGATTTTGTATGGCGATGTCCCTCTGACAAATAGCCATACGATGCAAGAGCTGGTGGATATTGCCAAGTTAGATCAATTGGGGTTGTTGACTGTCACATTGGCTAATCCTAATGGCTACGGTCGCATTGTACGCGATGCGAACAACCAAGTGACAGCCATTGTTGAACAAAAAGATGCCAGTGCGCAACAGCTAAAAATTGCAGAAATCAACACCGGTATTATGGCGGTACCGAATAAGTTTTTACGCAAATGGATAGCACAGTTAGGTAATGATAACGCCCAGGGTGAGTACTATTTAACGGATATCATTGCGATGGCAGCCGCTGACAACGTCGCCATTTTAACCAAGTCGCCAAGCGCCGAACAAGAAGTGCAAGGGGTGAACGATAAAGTGCAGCTTGCGCAATTAGAGCGCTTTTATCAAAGAGAACAGGCTAGGCAATTAATGTTAGCCGGTGCGACCCTGGCAGACCCCAATCGACTCGACGTACGCGGCAGTGTGACTTTAGAAGGCGAAGTATTTATTGATGTAAACGTTATTTTCGAGGGGGACGTAGTGCTGGGTGATGGGGTGCAAATAGCCGCAAATTGCGTCATCAGAGATGCCAAAATAGCCGCCAATGCGATCGTCAAAGCTAATACCTTGATAGAGCAGGCACAAGTAGGCGAAAACTGTGAAGTAGGGCCTTTTGCGCGTCTGCGGCCAGGGACTGTGCTGGCCGCTACAGCAAAAATTGGCAATTTTGTGGAAACTAAGAAGGTCAACATCGGTAAAGGCTCTAAAGTGAGCCACTTAACTTACTTAGGTGATGCGCAAATTGGCGCTGAAGTTAACATTGGTGCAGGGACTATTACTTGCAACTACGACGGTGTGAATAAGTTTATCACCGAGATTGGCGATGGCGCATTTATCGGTTCTAACTCCTCTCTCGTAGCGCCTGTCAAAGTAGGCGCTAGGGCGACCATCGGTGCAGGCTCTACCATTACTAAAGAAGTGGCAGCCGCACAGTTAAGCGTGGCTCGCGCCAAGCAAATTAGCTTAAAAGACTGGCAGCGTCCGGTTAAAAAATAACAAGGTAGCCAGCGCTTGGTTTAAGGCGCGGTGATAACCATTAGTTGAGGGAAAGAGTATGTGTGGAATTGTAGGGGCGACAACAGAGCGCTCAGTAGCACAGATTTTAATAGAAGGTTTACGACGCCTTGAATATCGAGGCTATGACTCTGCTGGCATGGCAATTTGGAGCGGTAAGCAACTCAATCGCTTGCGCCGTGAAGGTAAAGTACAAATGTTGGCTGACGCGCAACAGCAGAGCCCATTGACGGGTCATAGTGGCATTGCTCACACGCGTTGGGCGACTCATGGCGTACCTGCGGAGCGCAACGCACACCCACACATGTCGAATCAGCGTATTTGTGTAGTACACAACGGTATCATTGAGAATTTTGAACCTATTCGCCAAAGTTTAATTGATGATGGTTATGTTTTTGAGACAGAAACCGACTCTGAAGTGATTGCTCACTTACTTGACAGGGCTGTAGAGAGTGGTAGTAGCTTGCTAGAAGCGGTACAACAGAGTACGGCATTGCTCAAGGGCGCCTTTGCCTTAGGCATTATTCACAAAGACAACCCATCCCAGCTAGTGGCTGCGCGAAAAGGCAGTCCATTAGTGATTGGCGTCGGTATTGGAGAGAACTTTATCGCCTCTGATCAGCTGGCGCTACTGCCAGTGACGGACAGGTTTATGTTTTTGGAAGAAGGTGATGTTGCCGTCGTTGATCTCAATAGCATTGAAATCTACGACGCTGCTGGAGAGCAGGTTAAGCGGTCAATCAATAAATTTGCGCACAGCATCAGTGCCGCCGATAAAGGTGGCTACAAACACTATATGCTCAAGGAGATTTATGAGCAGCCGCGCGTCACTGAGGCGACTTATAATGGCCGCATTAAAGCGGGCTTAGTGGATGAAGATTGCTTTGGTAAAGCCGCTAAAGCAATTTTTGATCAGGTCAAACAAATCCAGATAATTGCCTGCGGCACCAGTTTTCATGCAGGCCTGGTGGCTAAATATTGGATGGAATCCATTGCGGGTATTCCCACGCGTGTCGAAGTGGCCAGTGAATATCGCTATCGTAAAGTGGTGATTGGCGAAGGTACGCTGTTTATCTCCATTTCCCAGTCGGGGGAAACAGCGGATACTTTGGCGGCGCTGCGCGACGTGAAAGCGCAAATACTGGCAAGTTTAAGTATTTGCAATGTGCCGGGTAGCTCATTGATTCGTGAGTCTGATCTGTGTTTAATGACCAATGCTGGACCTGAAATAGGGGTTGCCTCTACTAAGGCCTTCACCACTCAATTGGTGGCATTATTGTTAACGACGATAGTGATAGGGCGCAGGTTCGAACTCGACCAAGCGGGTGAACGCCAGTTAGTGCAAGACTTATTACAGCTCCCTGCGATTATTACGCAAACACTGCAAATGGACAGTGATATTGAAGCAATGGCGGCGAGCTTTGCAGAAAAGCACCATTCACTGTTTTTGGGCCGAGGTGAACTTTATCCGATCGCGATGGAAGGGGCACTTAAGCTCAAGGAGATTTCCTATATCCACGCAGAAGCCTATCCCGCGGGAGAGCTCAAACACGGGCCGTTAGCGCTGGTAGATAAAGATATGCCGGTGGTGACTGTGGCACCTGACAATGAAATGTTGGAAAAACTTAAAGCCAATCTGCAGGAAGTGCGTACCCGCGGCGGAGAGTTGTTTATCTTCGCAGGGTCTGATGCGATACCCTCGGAAAACGGCTATCACGTGTTGCGGATGCCCAAAATGCCGCAAATTCTAGAGGCTATTGTCTACACGATTCCGATGCAGCTGTTTTCTTATTACGTGGCAGTGCTCAAAGGCACAGATGTCGATCAGCCAAGGAACTTAGCGAAATCAGTCACCGTTGAATAGCGCAGGGTCACTGGTATGAAAAAAGGATGCTGCTGGCATCCTTTTTTGATAGATTGCATGCTTAATGTACTTTGCTATCAAAGGTTAAGCTCATCCCAACACAGATTAAATGAATTCTTTACTCATCTCATAACTTATAAATCGGTGTATAAAGCTTTAAAGTTTGTTGATGAAAGCCTCAATTGCCGCCGTCAGTTCGCTATCTTTATCGGCGCTAAATTTACCTGCTGAAAAATTATCATAGAAGCTGCCAAGGCTATAGCTATCAATAGTACTCGCCCCCCAGTATGGCATTATCTGTGTTAGGGTTTGCAAATTGGTGGCACCCCCTCTTGGCCCAGGAGAAGTGCTTAACAGTAACACCGGTTTACTCCCTAAAAAAGGGCCATCACTGCCTGGGATGCGAGATAACCAGTCAATGGTATTCTTAAAGATTGCGGGCATAGAGCCGTTGTGTTCCGGTATCGAAAAAATAAAGGCCTCGGCTTCACTAAATAGGTCTTTTAGTTGTACCGATGTAGTGGGAAATCCCTCCTGCTTTTCTTCATCAAGACCGAATATCGGCATGGGGAAATCACGAATATCGATACTTTGAATTTCCTGTCCGGCGATTTTCTCTATCGCAGCGGCTAATAGTTGTTTGTTAATCGACTGGGCGTGATTGCTGGCAGAAAAAGCGAGTATTTTGGTCATGATGATATCCCTTGTTATAAGTGTGTAAGCATTAGCGGTTTTCTAGTGAAATAAGTGTTAAATGTAGGTCATCGCTAGTGACTGTAAAGTGGATGTTTTCGCCACTGATTAGGTCGCCCTCTTTAACAGTGCTACCGTTTAGCTCAGCTTCGCCGTAGCTAATATAAGCGAGGAATTCACCTTGCTGAGTAACAGTGGCACTTTTTTCAAGTATACCAACCTCAATAATAGTGTGGCTGTCAAAAGTGCTTGTTTGCGACTTATTTCCGCCGTAAATACGGGTGAGCTGGTTTTCTTGCAAGTCATAAATTTTATAACCTGATGCTTCGCCAGCGGTTTCAGGAAGTACCCATAATTGTAAAAGACGGGTACGATATTGATCCGGGTTGATTTCGTTGTGACTAAAGCCTTCACCACCTGCTCTTTGCACTTGTACCTGACTGCCTCTCATAGATTGGCCGTCTTCAAGGGAGCCTTCATGGGTTAAACGTCCCTCAACCAACACCGTAATCACATCAATTTCGTGGTGTGAATGCATACGAGATTCGCCGTGAGGTAGGTATCTTGCATCAGCTAAATAGACAAAGTTGCCAATGCCATCAAAAGTGCGCTCATCTCCACCCACTCTTGTATCGCGAATTAAGCGTGTCTCTTTGATCCCGGCAAATCCACCACGTGTTAGAGAATCTCTTTGTAATATATGCATGTTAATGTCCCGAAGTTAGCTAGTTGTTATGTATTAGTCTGTTTGTTTCGAACTTGTAGCTATTATAAATAGTGTATTTATAATAAAAAGCGAGTTATGTTGATTAATTAGTTCGAAAAATTCGAACAAATTAATACCACTTTAAAGAATTTATTTGCGCGTCAATGGAGCGATATGAAGCTGACTTTTGAAGGTTTAGAAGTGCTAGATGCAATTGATCGCAAGGGGAGTTTTTCCGCCGCAGCCATAGCGCTGCATCGAGTGCGCTCTACGGTTTCTTATAGCGTGCAAAAAATGGAAGAAGATCTGGGGTTTGTAATATTCAGACGCGAGGGGCGGCGTGCGGTATTAACGCCTGCGGGTGAATTGCTATTGCAGCAAGGACGAGAGTTGTTATCCAGCGCTGATCGCATATTGGAGTCGGCCCATCAATTAAATTCAGGGTGGGAGTCGAGCATTAATATTGCGATTGATACCGTCTGGGATATTGACCAGTTTTATCCCATTATTGCGCAATTTCAGCAATTGCAATCTGGTGTCGAAGTGAATGTGTCCGAGGAGGTTATGGGTGGCAGTTTAGAGGCACTTTTTGAAGGTAGAGCGGATATTGTGATCGGCGGGCCGCCTCCGGTGATGTCAATGAAGGGGTATAAATTCGATGTTATTATGCGAGCAACTTGGCAGTTTGTAGTCGCTGAAGATCACCCGCTAATCAGCAAAAAAATGCCATTAACTGAAGATGATATAAAACCTTACCTTGCTATCATTATTAGCGATTCATCGAAAAGTTCACCGATCAGAGCACATCGCAATTTTGATCACCAGCTAAAGCTGCGGGTACCGACCATGCAGCATAAAATTTCGGCTATTGTTCAAGGTCTTGGAATTGGCTTTTTGCCGACGCATAAAATTCATGCGCAACTTGATGCTGGCGAGTTGGTGCCTTTGGCTATCGATATGGACGCTCCCGATACTTCTCAGTACTGCTCGTGGAAGGTCAATAACAAAGGGAGGGCACTGAGGTGGTTTGTAGACAAAATTCTAGCAGCTGCAAGCGAAACATAGTGTTCAACTTAGAGTCGGTAGCTGAATGTTTAATAGTCTGATTAAACTGTTGCTATATAGCTATATTATCGTAGTAATAAGGTATTGCTACAATGCGTTTGTTGTCGTTCGCAAAGGTCACTAATGACCGAGTTTAGGGTTAAGCATTGCTGTCAATTTTAAAGCTCTCAAGAAAGGTAATTAACTTTTCTCGCGTCTGTAATTCCTGGGTAGAGGCACCGGCACTTTTGGCGAAATCGAATTGATCTATACTCTGCTGTAGATAATTAACTTTTTGGTTGGGATCATAATGTCCTTCATAGCCGGGAAAATTCGAAACCGCCTCCTCCATTGGGAAACTCATGACTGCATATTGAAACGGGCTAATTAACTGGTTGTCAAACAGCTCCTGTGACATCGCTATCCTTTCGTTTTCCGATAAGTTGGTCACATCATAGCGATTGGCAATCTCTTGTTCTATGCCTGCTAATCCCTGGGCACCGCTAGAAATATTGACGGTGTTTTTTGAGGGATGACTGCTTGAGGCTCCCTCAGCTTGAGTCTGATTAGACTTGGTACTTGCACTGGCTGTTTGGTAGTAGGATGAAATAGTTGAATTTGCAGTTATCAATTGAACATTCCTTATTCAGATAGCGAGTAGGCTGAGGCTTGATACGATGAAGCATATATCATGCCAACTGACTGATAGCCGTCATAGGTCTCAAAGATGCTTAGAAGCTTGGCTGTGTTGCATTTTGCTAATAATTTATCATAGTGAATAGGCAGGTTGTTGCCGCTTTTTTAGCCACCTATAAAATATGTAAAATAATGGAAAGTGAGTAAAGAAATCAAGAATAATCCCCAACACTAGCTTAATACACAGAACTTCGCTTCTGAGATGACTAGGGCTTAGTACTGCCACCGAGATAAGATTTTAATTGACCCGCAACCCGCAACCCGCAACCCGCAACCCGCAACCCGCAACCCGCAACCCGCAACCCGCAACCCGCAACCCGCAACTCACAACACCTTCACTGCTCCCGTACTTGCCCTTGTCGTCAAGCGACAAGCCAGCTCTATGCGCTTCACCGGCATAGTAATCTTCGCCTCTGCATATTTAACGATCTCACAGATCAAATCCAGAGAACTGGCGCCGACATCCTGCATGGGGATAGCGACAGAAGTAAGTGGAGGTGATAGGAACTCACCTTGTGGCAGTCCATCAATACCGATCACTGAAGTATCTTCCGGCACTCTTCGGCCTTTTGCGGCAAGCCCGAGCAGAGCACCAGCAGCTAACACATCGGCGGCAGCGACAATGGCGCTAAAGTTCATTTTTCTATCAATGGCATCTTCAATAGCTTTCTGCCCGGAAAGGGCAGTCCAGTCATCGACTTCAATGACATAGCTGGCATCTAACTTATCTTGCGTGGCATCTTGCCAGCCCTCTTTGCGACGTTTAATCGTGCGCCTGCCAGATTTAGTCAGAAACAGGATCTTTTTATGACCTAAATTGCGTAAGTGTTTAGTGGCAAGTGCGGCCGCTGATCGATTACAGGGGGTGACAGAACTTAAATGCATATCAGGATCATCCCCGTTTATCAGTACTACTGGGCATGCAATAGCCTGTGCTATGTCTTGTAATACGTCATCGACAGTGAGTAGCAGCACCCCAATAAAATTATCAGAAGCGGCTTTCTCTTGTAATCTATCTACCATGTTATCGGTTTGTAGGGTGTAACTGACCACTTCTATATTGAGGCTTTTTGCCCGCTCGTGGAGCCCCTGTAAAACGTAAGTAGTGAACTGGTTACGTTGAAAATCGACCATGGCGTCGTGGGAGGCTGCCAACAGCACTTTTTGGTTCACGAGATTTTGCGGCAGTTGATAGTTCATATCCAATGCGGCGCTGCGAATTTTGGCCGCGAGGTCTTCACTTACATAACCCTCGCCAGATAGGGCACGTGATACGGTGGCGGTTGATACACCTACTGCTTCTGCAATATCGCTAATTCTCACTCGTTTCTTCTTGTTCATTGCTCTCTCAGATCTTCTTTGTTAGGCCGGAGTACTTTTTAGTGTTGATTATATGTAATTTTATTACATATTGCATAAAAAATCTCATAATGTAAATTATGTTGCTCAGGAGGAATTATGACCACTAAGCTCAGCACAACACAAACAGAGATGACATTGCTACTTAATCAATTAGTTGACGGGTTAACTTCGCTGACCGATGAAGGCCAGTATAACGAGCCAAATCTAGATGGCACCGCTGGCGACTATATTAGTTTTGATAGCTGGGAGTGGCCGCAGGGAGTTGGGCTATTTGGCTTAGTGCAACTGTGGGAAGCACAAGATTACAACCCGGAGTTGACACAAGTGCTCAACGATTGGTATTCGCGAGCCTTCGCCAAAGGGGTTCCTTCGCTGAATGTAAACACCACGGCACCTTTGTTAGCACTGGCCAACTTTTGGGACAAAACCCGTAATCCTGAGCATCAAAAAGTGTTGGATAAGTGGGCAGATATAGTGATGTCTCAATTAGCGCGCACTTGTTACTCAGGCTTTCAGCATGATGTCTCCGATAAAATTAATAAAGGCGAGTTGTGGGATGATACGCTCTATATGGTTGCACTGTTTCTCGCGACATACGGACAAGCTGCAGGACGCCGGGAATTAGTGGATGAGGCGGAGCAACAGTTCTTAGTACACGCCAAGTTCTTAGCCGATCAAGAAACGGGGTTGTGGTTTCATGGCTGGACATTTGAGGGCAGGCACAACTTTGCCAAAGCGCGCTGGGCGCGAGGTAATGCTTGGGTGACAGCGGGTATTGTCGATCTGTTTGTACTGGCGGATATTTCACCTGCTGTTCGCAGCTTTTTAGCAGACGCATTAGAAGATCAAGTTAACGCACTACTACCGCTGCAAGCGGCAAGTGGCATGTGGCACACCTTATTAGATGATGCTAGTTCCTATGAAGAAACTTCAGCAACCGCCGGCATTGCCTACGGGTTATTAAAAGGAGCCCGCTTAGGCCTTGGACCGCAAAGCTGGAAAACCGCAGGTTTACGGGCTCTTGAAGCAGTGATAAGCGCTATTGATAAAAAAGGGGTGGTACAAGGCGTTAGCTATGGCACTCGCATGGGGCTTGATTTAGACCACTACCGCGACATTGAAATAGAACCGACAGCTTATGGACAATCACTGGCAATATTGGCTTTAGTTGAAGGCTGTAAAATATTCGAAAAACAAGAAGAACGTTGCGCCTAATAATTAGGCAGTGAAAAAGTTTTAAGAGAGATGAAAAATGACGATGATTCAACGATATGGCGCAGGGCCTGATCAAATCGACAACATGAATACCCAGCAGTTGCGTGAAAATTTCATGGTCGAAACACTGTTCAGTGCAGGAGCAATCAATTTTGCCTACACTCACTACGATCGTATGATTTTAGGGGGTGCTATGCCCACTCAAGAGCCGTTGAGCTTTGGTGAAGGAGCAGAGCTTGGTACTGAGTTTTTCTTCTCTGCCCGTGAGATGGGGGTGGCTAATTTAGGGGCTAGCGGCTGGATAGACGTTGATGGCGTGCGGTTTAATTTAGCCAATCGTGACATTCTCTATATCGGACGCGATGCGCAAACCGTCACGTTGGGCAGTGATGATCATCAAAACCCGGCACGCTTTTATATGAATTCAGTGCCTGCTGGGGCAACGCACCCGCAGCGCTTGATAACCCGTGCACAATCGAAAGTGATCACTTTAGGTGATGCTGATAAGAGCAACGCACGCTCATTGGCGATGTACATTCACCCAGAAGTTGC
>Ga0105358_10000099_pt1 | contig 33951 bp, 25 predicted proteins | sample GOMGulsemesocosm_5_FD_83509 | JGI IMG/M metagenome (GOLD analysis project Ga0105358, IMG submission 83509) | Methane-oxidizing microbial communities from mesocosms in the Gulf of Mexico - GOM15C Gulf of Mexico | ecosystem: Environmental > Aquatic > Marine > Cold seeps | place: Gulf of Mexico... | reverse complement strand
TATAATTCTTAAAATAAAAACAATCATCTCTTTTCTAACATTAGGATATTTATCTAATAAATTATGAGCATAAATATTTATACTGTTATTTAATATTGCATATAGTCCCCAAGTTAATAGCGCCATGTAAGTTGTATTTATCCATGGCATAATAGTATCTAATAGTTCAGGGTCATTTATAAGAATATAAAGGGATATTTGAACCCCAAGTAAATATAAACTATATTTTAGTGGAGTATCAATTGACATTCTTAGATATTGTATAATTGCTTCACTATCAGAATCTTTACTTCTAACAAAGAATTTTGCAATTAAATTAGCAATTAAACTAATGATTTTTAAGTTTAGCAGTCCAAATACAGTCATGATAAAAATCACTACGGCAATCTCTCCAATTGAGAATTTTAAATAGTAAGATGTAAGACCTGAAATAAATGATATTCCATATACAGAATCAATTTTGTTTACTAAGTATTGTAAGTTAAACTCATCAATAAAGAAGTTTGTTTTTCTAAAACTTGACATATTTTCAAGTAAATATTGTAATACAAAGTTTTGAATATGAGTTTGGTTATATAATTCAACATAATTTGTACTGAATGAATTTGAAATAGTACTTTTATTTTTAGACTCTTGTTCATAGAGTTTTGTATATTTATCAAATGTAGATTTTTCTAAATAATTAAGATTGTTTTTTAATAAATTTTCAAAATATTTTTTATCTTTATATTCTTGCTTTGCAAGTATTATATTCTTTAGAGTTTGTTCGTATCTATATTCTTGTTTTAAATATTCTCTTTTTAATTCATCTCTTTTAACTGCAAGTATATTTTTTTCAATTTTATTGATACTGATTTTATTTGATAATAAATTTATTTCTTTCTTGTACTCTTTTTCATTTATAGATGAAGCTAAATACTTTTCATTATTAATGTTTTGTATTACACTTTCTAAAAGTTTATTTTGTTCTTCTATTTGTTTATCAATAGTATTAATATCAATTGGCAAAACACTCTTTTCTTTTTCAATATCATTTGTATTAAGATTTTGTACAGGATTACTTATCTCTGTTTTTAGTAGTTTTACTGGCTCTTCTTCAATATTTTCTGAGTATAAAAATATTGGAATTATTAATATTGTTAAGATTTTAGTAAATAGATTTGAATACATTATCACTCCATAAGTAAATATTTATTTTGGATGATATTATACGATTTTTAGACTTACTTCACACAATTTTTTTATAAATATTGATATAGTAACCAAAATAGGACAAAAAAATATTTATCTATGTAATCATTTCAATTTGTAACATTTCTTCTCAAAACTATAGGAAAGTTATTAATAATAAATGAAATGGTGGCTTTGGGATAAGTTAAAATATCTAAAAGAAGATATAATAGAGGAAATGGATATATTTAAGCTTTTAGTGAAGTTGTATTAAATATTCTACAACATGTAATAAATGGTACTGTTAAAGGTGCTCCTAAAGAATTAGATGAAAATAAAAGAATAAGAAGAAATCATGATTAAAATATCTCAAACCATTGCCAATACAAAAAGAGTTAGTCAAATAATTTCTATATTATCGAAAAATGGTTTTAATGATATTATAAAAATGATAAATCTTGAGGGGAGTTTTAAAATCCCTGTTCTTGAACCTCTAAATAAGGATAATTTATCTAAAAGCCAAAGAATCAAAAAAACTATAGAAGAGTTAGGTCCTACATTTATAAAACTTGCCCAAATGTTATCTACTAGACCTGATTTAATCTCTTTAGAATTGCTTCATGAATTTGAAAAACTTCAAGATAGTGTTAGTCCTGTAGATATTGATGAAATTATCCCTATATTTAAAGAAGAGTTTGCTAAAGAACAAGAAGAAATTTTTACCAAACCCTTAAAACTATTAGCAACTGCATCCATTGGTCAAGTCTATCAAGGGGAACTTTTAAATGGGGATAAAGTTGTAGTGAAAGTTTTAAAACCAAAGATTGACGAAGTTATTAAAAATGATTTAGATATTTTAAAAAAGATTGCTTCAGTGTTTGATGGTGCTTTCGTAGATTATGGAATTAACTCTATACTAAATATTATAAAAGAGTTTGAGGGGAGTATAAAAAATGAACTTAACTTTAAACTTGAAGCTCTAAATTTAACAAGATTTGAGACTATATTCAAAGATGACAGCAGGATAAAAGTTCCAAAACTTTATAAAGAGTATTCTACTAATAAAATCATTACAATGGAGTTTATTGATGGAATTAAAGTTTCAAATATAAAACAGTTAAAACACAAGAATATAGATACAAAAGAGATAGCAAAAAAAGGATTTGAATTACTTTGTGAACAAATATTTAAACATAGATTTTTCCATGCAGATCCACATCCTGGTAATATATTTATTACACTTGATTCAAAAGTCTCTTTTATAGACTTTGGCATGATGGGTTCAATCAGCAGACAAGAACAGAAAGTACTTTTGGAGCTTATTTATCACCTTTCACAAAAAAATGAAGAAAAAGCTTCTTCCGATATTTTAGATATGACAAACTATCCAGATAGTATTGATACTAATAGTTTCATTAAAGATATGAGTAATATTATTAGCATTTATATGTACTCGAATTTACAAGATATAAATATCAAAGAACTTTTTAGTGATATGACTAACTTAGTGTCAAAATATAATATTTCTTTTAAAAATGATTACTATCTCTTTTTTAAAGCAATTACAACTATCGAGGGAGTTGGAAGAAATTTAGATTCTAATTTCAATGCAGTTGAGCAGATAAAACCAATAGTTATGGATTTTTATAAAGAACAATTTTCATTGATAAACATATTTAAAAAAGTAAAAGAGTTACCAAAAGAGATAATTGATTTTTTAAATTATACACCTGGTGATTTAAAAGATATTTTTAAGCAGATGAAAAGTGGTAAATTTAAAGTTGAACTTGAACATATTGGATTTCAAAAGATGGAGGAGTCTATTGAAAAATCGTTTAATCGTCTTACTGTTGCTATAATAATTGCATCAACACTTATAGGATCATCACTTCTTCTTCATGCAAAAACTCCACCTTTGATTTATGATATACCTCTCTTTGGTATTGCTGGATTTAGTGTTGCTTCCGTAATGGGTTTGGTTTTGGCTTATTCTATTTATAAGGGTGGGAAACTCTAGATGATTAAAAAGATAATTCTTATTACTTTAATTATTGCTAATTGTTATAGTGACGTAAGAAAAGAGGAAATTTACTTGAAAAATAAAAACAATAAGACAGTTTCATTGGCTTTAGGTAGTGGTGGAGCCAGAGGATATGCACATATTGGTGTAATAGAAGAAGTTGAAAAAAAAGGTTATAAGATTGAATCGATAGCCGGTTCATCTATGGGAGCTTTAATAGGTGGACTTTATGCTGTTGGGAAATTGGATGAATATAAAAAATGGATACTTGAGCTTAGCTATTATGATGTTTTTAAACTACTTAAACTTTCATCTGTTCAAGGATCTTTAATAAATGCGGATGAAGCATTTAATATGGTTGCACTAATGATAGGCGATGTAAATATTGAGGATTTACCTATAAAATATGTTGCTGTCGCTTCAGATATCAATACTCAAAAAGAGGTTTTCTTTACAAAAGGCAGACTTATAGATGCCATAAGGGCCTCTATTGCTATTCCCACTATTTTTACATCTGTTATCAAGGATGATATGATATTAGTTGACGGAGGTGTATTAAATCCACTTCCTATAAACGTAATTATAAATGATGCTACAGATATTAAACTCGCGGTCAATTTAGATGCAAATGTTGAAAATGAATATATTGTAAATGTTCCATTAGAACATAGAACAAGAGAAGAACAACTATATAATGAATTTGAGAGTTATATTAAAAAAGCAGAATCTTATGTACCTAATAAATTATTAGGTATTGTAGATAATAATAATGCTGATAAGTTAAAAAAAATAGTAGTCGAAAAAGATATTTTTTTTATTTTAGGTAGAACTATTGATACTGCTCAGAATATACTGGCAAAATACTCTATGCAGAACTATAAAGCAGATATAGTTATAGATATACCAAGGGATAGTTGTGAGTTTTATGAATTTACAAAAGCTTATAAAATGATAGAGATAGGAAAAATGGCAACGAAGGATAAAATATAAGATGAGATATTATCCACATATATTGGCAATTAGTTTTTTTGTTTTTTTCATGCTTTTAGGTATAAATCCAGTTGATAGGGCAGTATGGGTAATTGAAGTCATCCCTATAGTTATAGTCTATCTATTTTTACTATTTACATATCAAAAATTTAAATTTACTAATATCTCATACACATTAATGCTTATGTGGATGGTATGGCATACTATCGGAGGACACTATACTTTTGCAAATGTTCCCTTTGATTTTATAACTAACTTATTTAATTTTGAGAGGAATCATTTTGATAGAATTGGTCATTTAATAATTGGATTTTATGCTTACCCTATGGCTGAATTCTTAACAAGAAAAAAATATACCAATGTTATAGTTGCATCCTTTTTCGGACTCTTTTTTATTATGAGTATAGCAGCTGCTTACGAGATAGTTGAGTGGGGTTATGCTGTTATTGAAGGTGGAAATGCAGGCATAGAGTTTTTAGGTTCACAAGGAGACATCTGGGATGCTCAAAAAGATATGTTAGCAGATACCTTAGGTGCACTAATTTCATTATGCCTATTTTTGTATATAAGACCTGACCTAAAGGGTAATAAAATATGAGAAAAGATTCAGTATACTATTTACCTAGTGTAAATGTTCTAGAAAATGCTTCTTTATTTAATAGATGTCTAGAATAAATTTATATTAAGACTTGATTTTTGATAGTGTTATCGAGAAAAAATGAGAAATGTAAGTTACTAAATAGTTGTCATGATGGTAACAAAAAGTCAAAGGTTACTACTATAGTTTTATTGATTTTAAATTCTTTATGGTGCAGATAGAGGGATTTGAACCCTCACACCAATACTGGCAACAGCCCCTCAAGCTATCGTGTCTACCGTTCCACCACATCTGCATATAAATATTGAAAGTGTTTATTAAAACCTATGATTTAAGATGTGAATTTTACAATGTATATGCATAAATGATGCTTAATATTTAATTGAAGTATGATTATAATGATATAATAACTACATAAAAATTTTAGGCAAAATATGAATAATTCAGAAGAAAACAAATTTGTTGAACTTATTGGAAAAATTCCTAATGTAGCTGTACAAGGTTATGATAAAGAACGTAATGTAATTTATTGGAATAAAGCTAGTGAAAATATTTATGGATATACAAAAGAAGAAGCCTTAGGAAAAAAAATTGAAGACCTAATTATCCCTAGTTTTATGAGAGAAGATGTTATTTTTTCACATAAGAATTGGTATGAAAATAGTATCGAAATACCTTCCTCAGAACTAGCTTTATTACACAAAAATGGAAATACTATTTATGTTTATTCTTCACATGTTATGTTGAAAGAAGATAGTAAATCTCCTGAAATGTTCTGTATTGACATTGATTTAACAAAACAAGTTGAAAAAGATATTGAACTAAAGAATAAAGATAAAATACTTGCCCATCAATCAAAAATGGCAGCATTAGGAGAAATGTTAGATAACATTGCTCATCAATGGAGACAGCCTTTATCTATTATCTCAAGTGTAGCAGGAGGAATTAAAATTAAACATACTCTTTCTGAATTAAGTGATGAATATTTAAATGATTCAATAGATTCAATAGTTGATACTTCAAAATATTTATCTCAGACAATTGATGATTTTAGAGATTTTATAAGAGGAAGTCATGAAAAAGTAGTTTTTAATATTTTTGATAATTTAAAATATTCTCTTAAACTTTTAGATGGTGTAATTAAGAAAAATGAAATAAAAGTTATTCTCTCAACCACATTAGATGAAATTGAAATATTCGGATATCCAAATGAGTTAGTACAAGTTGTTATAAATCTTGTTAGTAATTCAAAAGATGCTTTAAAAGAGAATATTATTGAAAATAGGTATATTTTTATAGATATAAAAAAGGAAAAAAACTTTATTGTATTGAATATAAAGGATAATGCAAAAGGTATAAAAGAGAATATTATAAAAAAAGTTTTTGAAAAAAATTTCACATCAAAAAAAGGGAAAGAAGCAAGTGGTATTGGTTTACATATGTCTCAACGACTAATTACTGAAAGTATGAATGGTACAATAAAAGTTTCAAATGTAAATTATGAATATGAAGGTAATGCTTTTATCGGAGCTTTATTTAAAATAAGATTTCCTTTAAATAATTGAAAAGACATAAAAAAAGGGTCAGAAAAAAACTTCTGACCCTTTTATAATTTATAAGTAAAAACTTACAAGTTACCCTAAAAATGGGTTTGCATATAATGCAATCATAGCAATAACAAGTGCATAAATAACTTGTGCTTCGATCATCGCTAAAGCAATGAACATAGTTGTCATTAATTTTCCACCTAAACCTGGGTTTCTAGCAGTACCAGCAATAGTTGCAGCAGCAGTATTACCCATACCAATAGCTCCACCAAGAGCAGCAAGACCAAGACCAACACCAGCAGCAAGTACTGAATAAGCTTTTAATGTTTCGTTTGCAACAGCACCGTCAGCAGCAAAAGCAGCTCCAGCAATAGCAAGCATTAATAAAACAATTTTTTTCATTTGTAAATCCTTAAAAATATTTTGATAAAGTTTGTTCGGATAGCGTAACTAATATATAAATATATTAGCAATACCTACATAAATGTAAATATTTCCCTACTAAGTACTTTAATCGCAAAAATTATATATAAAAATAGATTATAAATAGATAAAAATACAATCAATCTATAGTTTATTCAAAAATTTGCTATAATTATTAACTATTTAAGTTAAGGGTTATTATGAAAAAGTTTTTTATAGGTTTAACAATATTGATTATATTTATAATTGGTGGGATATATGGTGTTTTATTTACAAAACCTGGTAATAATTTTATAGCATCATATATTGAGAATAAGGTAAATGATGAGCAAAATGATGTTCAATTAAAAGTAAATAATTTTGTATTAACATTTGATACTATAAATTTTAATGCAACAATAAGTGATAACTCTAATATAGATATTTCAGGTGATTTAGAAATATTTAAAAAAAGATTAGATCTTAAATATGATATTAAAATTAGTGAATTATCAAAATTAGAAAACTTAATAAAACAAAAGTTTAATGGTCCTTTTTCTACTTCTGGAACATTTAAAGGAGACTCCAATTTTTCAGTTATAAAAGGTATTTCAAATCTTGCAGAAAGTGAGACATCTTATGATTTAAAACTTATAAATTTTGAAGCAAAAAATATAAACTTTCTTATTGAAAATGCAAAAATTGAAAAGCTTTTACATCTTCTAAATCAGAAGAATCTAGCAAAAGGGTATCTTACTTTAAAAGGTGATATTAAAGATGCAAATATAGCTAGTTTAGATGGGAAAGTTATCGTTAATATTTCTAAAGGTAAATTAAATAATGAAGTAATAAATAAAGATTTTAAGCAGAATATCTCTTCACCTATTTATTTTAAAAGTGATATTGAGGCTATTTTAACTCCTAATAAAGCTACTATAAAGTCTGATTTGATTACTTCTTTAGCAGATGTGTTTGTTAATAAAACTGAGCTATATTTAGATAGTGGTAAGATTGTAAGTGATTATAAGTTAGATGTGAAAAATCTAACAAAACTTGAGGGAATAATCGGAACAAAATTATATGGTAATTTTATTACTTCTGGAAATACAGTAATGAATAATGGAATAATGAAGATTGATGGTATTTCAGATGTTTTTGATAGTTCAACAAAATATTCTCTTAAGTTAGTAGATTCAAGCCTTGCGTATATAAAGTTTAATATAATAAATGCAAAAATTAATAAATTATTACATATTTTAAATGAACCAGTTTATGCAGATGGTACTTTAAATATAGATGGAAATATAACAAATGCAAGACCTAAGTCATTAGCGGGAGTTATAAAAACTCAAATATCAAATGGTAAGATAATTAACCCTGTTGCTAACACTGTATTTAAACAAAATTTGAAAAAGAAAATTACTTTTAATGCTAATGCAACAACTACATTAGTCCCAAATCAAGCTCTTACAAATAGTAAAATTACAACTTCCCTAGCAACTATAGATATTAAAAAAGCAGTAGTTACTTTTAATGATGCTTCTATTAATACTGATTATTTATTAAGTATTCCTAGTTTACGTAATTTCTATGATCTAACAGCTACTAAAATGAGAGGTGCTATCGATATAAGTGGTAATATAAAAAGCAAAAATAAGTCATTTCTTTTAAATGGAAAGTCCAATCTTCTTGGCGGAGTTTTAGATTTTAATTTAAAAAATAATGATTTACATGCAGATATAAAGAATATTCAGGTTAAAAAGCTTACTCATATGCTTTATTATCCAGAAGTATTTGATTCTAGTACTGCACTTACATTAGATTATAATATGCTGATGAAGAAAGGTAAACTAAAAGGTAATTTAATAAAAGGACATTTCTTACCTAATAACTTCTCTTCTTTATTAAATCAGTTTGCAAAGTTTGATATTACGAGAGAAATTTATGAAACAGTAGATATTAATACAAATATTAATAAATTAATTTTATCTTCTACTATTGATATGAAAAGTAAGAATACACAAGTTAATGTTACAAAATCAATATTAGATTTAGAAAAAAGTACAATTGATGCTCTTGTTAACACTAAAATTAAGAAAACACAATTTTCTTTAAAAGTAAAAGGAAAAACTTCTAAACCAAAAATTTCCATTGATTCAAAAGATTTAATGAAAAGTCAAGCAAATAAACAAATTGATAAAAATAAAGAAAAAATAAAAGAAAAATTGAATAAAGTTTTAAAGGGTAAATTAGGTGAAGATGGAGCAGAAGAGATTCTAAAAAATTTCAAATCTCTTTTCTAAAATAAGGTGTAAATACCTTATTTTAATGAGCTTGTTACACTAAGTGATAAACTTTCCCATGAAGACATTCCTCCTCTATACCAAATCATTTTATCTAGAGGATATCCAATAGAACTTAGATATTTAATACTTTTAGATGATATAGGACACCATGGACCATTGCAAAAGAATATTGCAGTTTTTACATTTGTAAAATCGAATTGCTTTTTATTGCTTACTTTTATTCCTAGGTTTTTATAAGCTTTAACAAAGTCATCTTCAAAGTCTTCATCATATTTTAAATCTTCAAATGGGATATTAACAGAAGAAGGAATTGTTCTAAAATCAAACCATGATTTCTTTCTACTATCTACTAATATATAATTTGATGGTTCTTTTGATGATTTTGTATATAAAAAGTTCATTACTTCTATTTCAGAATAGGTTTTTATTTTTTCATTAATATATAAAGGTTGTATGATGCCTTTTGATTTTATTAGTGTTTTTTTACATTCTATGGGAATATTATTTGATATATTCTCATCTGTAAAATTATCAGCAGAAACTGATATATTCATACATCTTGAATTTACGACCCGTTCGATTAAATAGTTTTCTTTTCCTCCATTAGAGTATATATGTTCAACATTTACTCCTGTAAATTGTAAAGCATAAGGTTTTACAGCTTGTGAATATATAAATAAAGTAAATAGTAATATAAGTATTTTCATAATGCTCCTTTGTAAATAAACAGTATAAAGAATAAACACTTAAAGATAATTTTGTTTTTTTCATTTACTTGCTCTTAAGTCTAATTTGATAATATTAATTTAATAAAAGGATTCATCATAAAAATATTGTTTTTGCTGTGTATAACTATAGGATTAAGTGCTAATAGCTATAAGTTTAAGATTTTAGAAGAAGAAAAAACTGAACTCATTAATAGATATGAAATTAGGGTTGAAATTGCACGAATTGATAGATTTTATAAAAGAGTAAAAGTTTTAAATAAAACATTATATTGTTTTAAAAACTCAAGAAGTAAAAGAGAAATTACAGCTTGTAAAATTGATGAAAATAAAAGAATAATGAGACTAATTAGAAAAGGTTAAAATTTATTCTAAATCTAAAATAATCTTAGTTTCTAGTCCTTGATATTCAATCCCATTAATTATTAAAGTTTTATTTTTTATTCTAATATAACCTTGAAAATGTTTTTTTATAATCTCTTCTGTCATATATAAGCCAATCCCCGTACCTTGGTATTTATGTTTAGTTGTAAAATATGGTTCAAATACTTTATCAATTATCTCTTCATCTATACCACCACCATTATCCGTGATTTCTAAAATACCTTTGTTTTCTTTTATATAAGTTTTTATAGATATATGTCTTTTATAATCTTTTGTAATAAGAATATCTTTTGAATTATTTAGAATATTAATTACTGCTTGAATTAATTCATTTTCAACACCATATATTTTGTAATTTTCTATATTTTTGTCTAATTTAATCTCATTTTGTCTAAACTGTGCATCAGAAAGTTTAAGTGTTTTTTCTAATATTTCTTCTATATTTGTATAAGATTTAGCTTTATCAGTTTTAAAAAAGTTTCTAAAGTCATCAATTGTTTTAGATAAGTACTGTGTAGAATTTGTTATATTATCTACTGATCTTTCAAATATTTCATCATTAAGAGAACCAAACTCTTTTTGCATTTTCATTCCACTTGCAGCTGTACTTATCAATGACAATGGCTGTCTCCATTGATGTGCAATATTTCCAAGCATTTCACCCATTGCTGCCATTTTAGTTTGTTGTGAAAGTAAATGATACTGTTTTGTATTTTCTGATATATGATCTAGGATATCATTTTTGTATTTTTCAAATTTAATTTCTAAAAGATTTGAAATATAAATAGAAATTAATAAAAGTGTAAAAGTCAATGTAAATGTAATAGTAAAAATAAGGATGAGATTATTCTTGAATATCTGATTTAATTCATCATCTTTTTCTTTAAAAAGTTGATCTACTTTATCTTCATAGAAGGTTCGAGTAAGTACCCATTTCCACTCATCAAAACCTTTTATATAACTTGTATTAACTAAATTTTTATTAATTGAATTATCACTAGTATCATAGGATAAGTATCCTGAGCCAAGTTTTGCAATATTAATTAATTCTGATTTAATAGAATCTTTTATCTCAATAGGTTTAAGACTTTTCTTATTATGGGCTAATATATTACCTTTATAATCTAAAATAATTTTGTAGCTATTTTGTGATGAAGATAATCTTTTTAGATATTTTAATACTTCATCTTTAACAGTTCTTTCGTAATCAATAAAATATTCACCAGTTCCTATAAACCAGTTATAGGGTTCAAAATGCATATTAAAACCAATTTTTTTATATTGATTAATCATATCATCTGGTTTATGATACGACCAATTTAAATAAGCTTCTTTTTCTTTTTTTATTTGTTTTACAATTTTTCTTGTAAGGAATTCTCCTTTACCATCTTTAAAATTATAAAAACTCTTACCTTCTAATTTTCTTGCAACTGGTAATAATATACATTCGTAATTATCCATTGAATATATAAAGTAGTATCCTCTATTTTGATTGAATTTTATATGAACTAATACATCTTTAATCATTTCTTTTATTTGAGAAGCAGATTTTATTTCTTTGTTTTCATTATATATTTTTGTGGCAATTCTATGTGCTTCATAAACTCTATTTCTTATATTTTCTTTGAGTTGTTTTTCAGTGTGTTTTTGAGTTGTTTTTATAAATTCATACAATTTATCTATATCATTTTTTATTAATTCTTTATTACTTTTTATAAACTCAATTTTAATCTGTTTCTTTTCTTTTTCTAAAGTAAATTGTTTTTCAGCGTATAAAAAAATTGTAATTATAATTGATATAGATATTATAAACATTGGAGGAGTAAATTTAATAATATTTAATATTTGTTTTTCATTTTTATAGTTCATAGCTATTAAAGCTCCATTTGTTTTATCTTACAATCAATTTACTATGTACTTAATTAAGAAGTTAAACTAATATCAAACAAAATAAAACTAAAATAATTATATATAAAAATAATAAAGGAACTTCTATGTCAAAAAGAGTATTAATAACAGGTGGAAATAAAGGTATAGGTTTAGCAATTTCAAGGGCTATGATAGAACTAGATTATGAAGTAATTGTTGTAGCAAGAGATTTTAAAGATTTCCCCTTAGGAGGACTTCCTTCTATTACTGAAATAGAATATGACTTATCAAATATTGATGGTTTAGAAGATTTAGTAAAAGAGATTGGGGATATTGATGTATTAATTAATAATGCAGGGTTTATGCAACCAAAGTACACTTATGATAATTATCCAAAAGAGGCAAAAGAAAAAATATTAAATGTTGATTTACATGCTCCTGTCGAATTAATGAATCTTTTATGTGAAAGTATGAAAAAAAATAAATATGGAAGAATAGTCAATGTAGCTTCAATCGCAGGACAAATAGGACATCCAGATATTTGGTATGGAATTGCAAAAGCAGGACTTATAAATGCTACGAAAATATATGGAAAACTTTTAGGTTCACATGGAATTACAGTAAATTGTGTAGCGCCAAGTCCAACTGAGACTGATATGCAAAAAGATAATTCTGAAGAGAGAAAGAAAGAGTTTAAAAAGACTGTATCAAGTGGAAGATTTGCGGAACCTGAAGAAGTTGCAAAAGCTATTGTTTGGTTAGCAACACAGTGCCCTGTCTATATTAATGGAATAACACTTGATATTAATGATTGCTCATATCCTAGATAATAAATCTTAATTTGATAAGTTTATCAAATAGAAAAGATGAAATTATAATGCAATCTTTTTCTTTTTAAATAGTACAATGTTGTTTAATATTTTAACTGCAAAAATAGTTAAAACTACCCCAATTATAGTTGTAATATGTATTTCTTCTTTTAAGAAAATGATACTAAAAATAATTGCAAAAAATGGAACTAAAAATATAAAAGAACTTACCTCATTAGTACCTAACTTTTCAATACCAACAAAATATATAGTTGTTGCAAAAGTTGTTGAAATTACAGAAAGTATTAAAATATTTATCCAAAAAATAACATCAAAACTAGCATAATTAATTGCAGTGAAATCTACAAAAAACAATGAAACTAAAACAGTACTTATAATATACATATATAAAGTAAAAACCATTGGAGATGTTTTAGTTATCTTAGAACTTGTAATTGTTAGTGCTGGCCATAAAATAGATGCTCCTAAAAAATACATATTTTGAGTTGAAAATACTTGCTCATATGAAAAAGACCAAATATTAAGCATTGTAAGTACTCCAATTGCACCAAGTATTAATGCGAAAACATCCTTTCTTAGTATCTTTCTACCAAAGAATAAAGCCATAAATATAAAAGTATTTATAGGTATTAAGGTAGTTACAAGTGCGCCTCCTAAAGATGCTGTTCCATGCATTGTTCCTAAGAAGTAACATTTTAAATATACAATCATAATCACAGATGCTAATACTGAAAGTAATAAACTATGTCTATTTATATAAAAATACTTTTTAGTAATTATCAAAACTGGTGCTAAAGTTATGATTGTAAATATATTTCTTATAAATATCATTTCATATTCATTTATATATGAGCTTAATACTTTTGCATTAACCCAAGATGCACCCCATCCAGCCATTGCTAGAATCATTAAAATATAAAATATATTTTTATTTGTTTGTGTCATTTTTATCTTTTATCTATAGTTTTTTATTATGTAAGAAGTATAGTAGAATTAAAAAATAATGTATAGGATAATATTGCTGTTTTTTTGTAAATAAAAAAGCGTAAATTACGCTTTTTTTACTCTTAATATTAAGAGTACTCCTATCACAGCTGCAATAAATGATGCTGCAAAAACTCCTAATTTAACTGCTGCTATTATTGATTCATCTAAGAATGCGAGATGTGTAATAAAAATAGACATCGTAAATCCAATTCCACCTAAGAATCCAACTGCTATTACTTCTGACCATGAAATATTATCAGGTTTTTTAACTATATTTAATTTAGTTGCTAAGTAAGTGAATCCAAAAATACCTATAGGTTTACCAACTACAAGACCAAATACAACTCCTAAGACTATCATCAAGTTTGCATCAATAGTAGAAAAGTCAATTATTACACCTGCATTTGAAAATGCAAACAAAGGCATAATAATAAATGCTGAAAGACCATGAAGTTGGTGTTCTAATCTTACCAGTGGATTTTGAACTTTATCATAGTTATATCCAATGTTTTCTAGTGAATCAATTTGATGATGGTTTAACATAGGAACATCATCTATGTGTTTTTCAAAGTCATCAATATTATCTTTTGATTCCTTTATAAAGTTTTTTTCATCTATTTTTGATTTGATTGGAATAGCGAATGCTAATAAAACTCCAGCAATAGTAGCATGAATACCAATAGCGTGAATATATATCCATAATGCAATACCTAGTATTAAATAAGGTAAAAGTTTTGTAACACCTTTAATATTTAATCCCCAAATTACTGCATATATGATAGCTGCATGTAAAAAGTATTGTGTTTGAATATCACTTGTATAAACAGTTGCAACTACTAAAACTGCACCCAAATCATCAACAACTGCAAGTGCTACTAAAAATAGCTTTAATGCTGGATTTACTCTAGTTCCTAAAAGCATTAAAATACCAAGAGCAAAAGCAATATCAGTAGCCATTGGAATACCAAAACCTAAAGGATTATCTGGATTAAAAGCCACATATACAAGTGCAGGAATTAGCATTCCACCTATTGCTGCAACTATTGGAAAAGAGGCTTTTGAGACACTTGATAATTCACCTATTAACATTTCTCTTTTTATTTCAAGTCCAACCATAAGAAAAAATAATGCCATAAGCCCATCATCAATCCAATATGTAAGTGTCATAGATATTGAAAGTTCACCTAAATTTATACCAAGAGGTAAGTGCCATAAATCATAATATTCTTGGCCTAAACTTGAGTTTGCAACAATTACTGCTGCAACTGTAGCCAGGAAAAGTAATATTCCACTTAGAGCTTCTTTATTTATAAACTGATTTAATGTAACTAGGTTTTTAATCATATTTCTATCCTTTTATTTTTAAACAATTAGAGCAAATACCTTTTATAATTATGTTATCAACTTGATAGCCGAGAAGATTTAAATCAAGTTTTTCATGAATACATTCTATTTTTGAACACGCAGTACAAATAAAATGAGAATGTTTCGTTTTTTGAATTTCAAAATATCTTTTTTTATCATTTGATTCAAAAGAGTTTATTATGTTCTCTTCTTCGAATTTTGTTATATTTCTATAAAAAGTTGCTTTGTCCATTGAAAGCTCATTTTTTATGTCTTCATATGATAAGGGTTTATCCGAATTAATTAATATTTCTAATATGGTTTTTCTTGCGTTTGTTAATTTTATATTTTTTACATTTGTTAATTTTTCTATGTTCATAAAAGAATTATATCAACTTTAGTTTAAAGTTCTTTACAACTAAGTTGCATTAAAGATAAAATTCATTAAAATTTAAAAAATGCAACTTGGTTGCAATAAAATTTATTATTGGAGAGAAATGAAAAAGATACTGTTAATTGTTTTTATGATGTTTTCATCATTAAATGCAGAGAAAAAAGATGTAACTGTGAGTATAGAACCTCAGAAATACTTTGTAGAGAAAATTGCAGGGGATAAGATAAATGTAAATGTTATGGTGAAACCAGGTTTTTCACCGGCAACATATGAACCAAAAACATCACAAATGAAAAAGCTATCAGATTCTATTGTTTATTTTGGAATTGATGTTCCTTTTGAAGATACCTGGTTGATTAAGTTTAAGAATGCAAATAAAAAAATGTTAATTGTCGATACAACTGATGGAATAAAAAAACTTAAAATGGAAAAACATTCTCATCATGAAAATGAGGAAATTAGTCATACGGATGAGCATGAAGATGAAAAAAAACATGAAGATGAAGGTCTAGATCCTCATGTATGGAATGATCCTTTAGCTGTAAAAATTCAAGCAAAAAACATCTATAAAACACTTTTAAAAATTGATAGTAAAAATAAAGATTTCTATAAAAAGAATTATGAAAACTTCATAAAAGAATTGGATTCTTTACATCAAAAAATAGAAAATATTCTAAATCCTTATAAAGATAAACCTTTTATGGTGTTTCATCCATCATGGGGATATTTTGCTAAAAGATATTCTTTAGAACAAGTAGCCATTGAGTCAGAGGGGAAAGAGCCAAAACCTAAAGAGTTAGTTGAGTTAATCAAAGAGGCAAAAGAACATAAAATTAAAATAGTATTTATTGCTCCTCAATTTTCACAAAAAAGTGCAAAAATTATAGCAAATAGTATAAAAGGTGTTGTTCATACAATAGATCCATTATCAAATAATTGGGAAAACAATCTTATAAATACAGCAGAAAAAATAGCTGATACTTATAAATAAAACGATAAAAGGTTTAAAATATTAGGAAACTTTTTCTAATCTTTTAAACTCTTTTATAATCTCTTCTATTGGTTCAATTCCTACTGAAATTCTAACTAAATCAATTGGTAATGAAATTTGTTTTAAAAACTCATTACCTTTTTTGGAAATAATCATATCATAATGTGCAAGATAAGTATAAGGCATAAGTAAAGTAAATTCAGTTCCTAAACTAGGACCCTTTGCAAAGTTTAACTTATCATAAATATCTTTTATAGGTTTATTAAAAGTTATAGAAACTACTCCTGTATATGAGTTATCATCAATAATTGTTTGGGAATAGTTCTTTTTGTTATTCTTATCAAAACAGTAAAAAACTTCATTTATATATGAACAAGTTTCAAGATAATTAACTAATTCTTTTGTATTTGAACTTATTTTTTTTACTCTATTTTTATAGTCTTTTATTTCATGTGCTAATCTCTGAATATCTTTTATAAAGACGGGTTCACAATGTCTAAAAAACTCTATCGTCATATGTGATAAGTTGTGCTTTTTATTTAAAATAATTGCACCCATTAAAACATCAGCATTACCAGATGCAAACTTTGTAAGAGATTCAACAAATATATCTGCATAGTCTTTTAAGTCTAGATTATAAGGCGTTGCAAATGTTGTATCAATTACTAATGGAATATTGTATTTGTCACAAAGTTTACGTAATCTTTTTATATCAACACTTGTTAAAAGTGGATTTGTTGGGATTTCAGTAACTATAGCACTAATCTTTAAGCCATTTAGTTTTAAATAATTTTCAAGTAAATCTAGATTTGTAATATCTGGAAATACTTTCTGCTGAGGATAATGATGATTTACTATATTCATAGTATCTAAATACAACCACCCAAATTGAAGTAAAATATCTCTTCCATTATGACTTTGGATTGAGTTTAACCCTCTTATTATTGAATAAATTGCATTCATTCCAGAAGGTGCTAAACATATATTTTCTTTTGGCTGAGAATATGCGTCTGCTAATGTTTCTAGAATAATATCTTTCGATACATTTTTCTCTTCTAATTCTTCTTTATGAAGAGTATTAATCAATTTTACTTTATATAAATACTCTTCTGCCAATCTTGAAGATAAGTTACAACCTACATGTTGAATATATGTTAAAACTTTTTGAAGTTGAGATGTTCCTTTTTGAACTAAAATAACTCCAAAAGGTTCATCTATTTCAATTTTATTATGAATAAAATACTTATCACTTATTAGCTCAACAGCATTTGAAGAACTAAGAACTACAACTTCATAATCATTGGAAATTTTATATTTTTGTTTTATAAAATTTCCAAGTTTTTTCAAGTATGGATGTAGAATAAAGCGAGGATAACCACTTTTAATCTTTTCTAAGATTTTAGGTGTTTGTTCTTCATAATCTATTACATCTTGAATTGTAGGCATTGAAACAGATACTGCATGTACATTATTTATAGGTAATGTTTCACCGCATTTTATTGGTTTAAAAAAATCTTTATTCATATAGTTTTTATTTTACCGCTTGTTCAATATCTTTGATTAAGTCTTCTACATTTTCTAAACCTATAGAAAATCTAACTGTACTATCACTTATTCCAATTGCTGCTAATTCTTCTTTTGAGAATGTTGCATGAGAAATTTTTGCAGGTATCTCAACTCTTGAATCAGGACTACCAAATGAACACTTTTCTCCAAAGATTTTTGTATTTTCAATAAACTGTTCAGCTAACTCAATACTAGTAAAATCAACACAAAACAGACCTGGAATATATGTCATTTGTTCCTTCGCTAAATCATGTTGTGGATGTGATTTTAAACTAGGATGCGTAACTTTTTCAATATAGTCTTGTTTTTCTAAATACTCAGCAATGATAATAGAGTTTTTTTCATGCTCAACCATTCTAACTTTTAGCGTTGGAATTCCTAATGTGATTAAATATACATCCATAGGATTTTGGCTTCGTCCACCTGCATTTGCATAATAGTGAATTTTCTCTGATAATTCTTCAGTTTTTGCAACAATTGCCCCAGCAACTACTGCTCCATGACCAGAGATATATTTAGTTGTCGAAAATAATGAAAAATCTGCACCAAGATTTAAAGGCTGTTGAGATATAAATGTTGCAAGTGAATTATCAACTGCAAATAGGGCATTGTTTTCTTTTGATAATGCTCCAACTTTTTTTAAATCTATGATTTTTAAACCAGGATTTGTAGGACTTTCACATAGAACTAAATCAATAGGATTAGATTTTAAAATATTTTCAAGATTATCAAAGTCTAAAAAGTCAGCAAAATGAACAGTAACATTATACTTTTCTTTAAATATTTTAAGTAATCTAAATGTACCACCATAACAATCAGCTTCAACTAAAATATGAGAATTTGCTTTTAATGTAGTTTCAAATAAAAGTGCAACAGATGCAATACCTGTATGTGTACAAACACATCCAGCTCCTCCTTCAACTTCAGTAAAAAGATTTTCTAACATTTCTCTTGTTGGGTTATCGCTTCTTGTATAGTCATAGATTTTATCACCATCTTGTTTTTTTAAATCAAAAGTTCCAGTGTTGTAAATAGGAAAATGAGATGCTCCTGTTTTTTCGGCAAATGGAGCAAATTTTGCAATATGGCTTAAATTTGTTTCTACATGTTTTTTCATGGAAGTCCTAGTTTTTTAATCAGATTATAGCTAAGTTTTTCTTTGAGTAAATATGAGGATAAAATGTAAAAAAATTAAGTATTAAAAAAATTATAAGTTTAAATCAATAATCACTCTATTTTCTTTTTAAATTTAAATTAAAAGAAGCTCCTGTATATTTCTTATTTTTGTATATATAACTAGTATTTTCAACACTTATTTTAGATTCTAAATGCTTAGTTACTATTTGATTAGTCATATATAATCCTATCCCCGTACCTTGCGATTTATGTTTAGTTGTGAAATAAGGATCAAATATTTTATTAATTATATTTTTAGGAATACCTTTAGCATTATCTTTAATCTTTAATGATATATAATCATTTTCTTTGCTTAAATTAATAAAAACATATTTTTCTAAATTTGCATCTGTTACTGACCGTAATGCATCATTTGCATTATTAAATATATTTATTAGTGCTTGAACTAAAAGATTTTCATTACAAACTAATACAAGAGATGAGGAGTCATAGTTTTTAATAATTTCTATATTAGAAGTTCTAAATGAATCTTTTACTAGTGAAATTACTTTTTTAATAATATCATCTATTTTAACATCCTTATTATTAGAATTATCTAATGAAAAAAAGTTTCTAAAATCATCAATTGTTGTTGATAAATATTGAGCTGTCTCATTTATTGTATTCATGCTATCTATGAATTCGTTATCTTCTAATATTTTAAGTTCTTTTTTTAATTTCATACCTGTTGCTGTTATTGTAATAGTTGAAAGTGGTTGTCTCCATTGATGGGCTATATTTCCAAGCATTTCGCCTACTGATGCGATTTTAGCTTGATGGAACATTATTTGTTGATTTTTAACTTGTTCTGTAATATCAGTAATATATCCTATGAAATATATGATATTATTATTTTCATCTTTTTGTGTTGTAGTATGATCTAAAATCCATTTTTCTATTCCATCTTTTGTAATTATTCTATAAGGTTCATGTTTGAAATAATTTAATTTTTTAGATATTGCATTGCTAACTTCATTACTAACTCTTTGCATATCATTAGGATGGATACACTTAGAATAAATAATTTCATTATTTAAAAACTCTTCTTCCTTGTATCCCATGAGATTTTCTACACTTTTTGAAACATATGCTACACTCCAATCTATATTATTTTTCCATCTAAATAATGTAGAATCTCCTTTATCAAATAGAGATAATAATACTTCTTGAGATTTTGTAAGCTCATGAGCTAAGTCATTCGCTCTTTTTAGTTCAGATTCTCTTAGTTTTCTTTGTGTAACATTATGTCCAACTCCTAGAATACCAAGCATCTTTCCTTTTTCATTATATATTGCTTTTTTAGAAGTATCAAGTAAGACTTTTTTCTTACTTGATGCATATGTTACCCATTCTTCATTTACTAATGTTTTATTTGATTGCATTGCTTTTTTATCATGACTTCTAAAAAAATCTGCTAATTCTTTATCAACAAAATCATAATCTGTTTTCCCAATAATATCATTTTCTTTTTTACCGAAGAAACTTTCAAATTCTGGATTACATAATTTATAAATACCATTAGTATCTTTAAGCCAAATCATATCTGGGATATTAGTAAGTATATTTTTTAATAATAGTTGCTTTTCATGTAAATCTTCTTCATATTTCTTTCTTAAAGAAATATCATAAATTGTCCATAATACACCTTTAGATAAATCAATTGGAGTATTTTTATCTAAAGCTTTTCCTGAGAGTTCACACCAAATTGAAGTACCATCTTTTTTCTTTAACTGATATTCAATATTGAGATTTTCTCTAGTAGTAATTAAAGTAGTAAAATTATTCTTGCCAAACTCAATAAATCGATCATGATTTAAATGAATTTCTTTCATGTTAAATCCAATCATTTCATTTGGTGTTTGATATCCTAAAATATCTGCAAATCTTTGATTTGCTTTGATAAGAATTCTATTTTCATTAACATAAAGTAATCCACTTTGTGAATTATTAAATAGTTCTTCTAATTTATTTTTATTATCTTTAATTTGTTTTGTATAGGCATGTTTCTCAATTGCTTTAGATGCCAGATTCGCATAATTCTCAATTAGTTTTAATTCAAACTCTGTAGGTTTTTTAGCTTCTGAATTATATATTGCAAAAGTTCCTAAAATTTCATTATTCGAAGATATTATAGGTTCTGACCAGCATGAATGTAAATTTGCTTTTTTTGTTAGTTCAAGATAATTTTGCCAATTTTCATGAGTATCGATATTTTCAACAATTACTCTTTGTTTTTTATATGCAGCACTTCCACAGGAACCAACTTTTTCTCCAATTTCAATACCATTAATTGCATCATTGTAAAATTTTGGAAGAGATAGTGCCGAACCAGTAACAAGGTGTTTCTTTGATTCATCTAGGAGTAATATTGAACATTTAATTTTAGGATATCTTTGTTCTGATAATAATACAATTGTATCTAATGTATTTTTTAAATTATTTTCTATAGCAATATGTTCTAATAAGTATTTATTATCTTCATAAATAGTTTTATACTGTTTAGTAATTGTGATATCTTCTATTAATCTCCATACAACTTTCTTTCCATCAGTATTTGTAATAGAAAATCCGCTGATTTTTATAGGACAACGAGTTCCATCTTTTTTAATATATTCTTTTTCATTTGGACCAAAATTACCAAAATTATTTAAATCTTCTATTTGTTGATTTTCTTGTTCTTTATATTCTATTGGTGTTATATCCCAAAAAGATAAAGCTAAAAACTCTTCTTTTGTATATTGTGATGCTTTAAGTAATGATTTATTTACTTCAAGAAACTTTCCTGTTTCTTGATCTATCATTGTCATACCCACAGGAGAAAATTCAAATAAGGATTTGAATTTTCTCTCTGAACGTTCCAATTTTAAACTTTTATTTAATGAGGATATTTTCTCATTTGCAGATTCAAGTTCTTTAGTTCTTTTTTCAACTTCTTTTTTTAATCGGTCTTCAAGATAAATTTTTTCTATTTCGGCACTTGCTCTTAATGCAAGAAATTCAGTAATTGTAGAAAAGAACTCTTTATCTTCCATAGGTTTATCGTCAAGTAATACTAAAATACTAGTAATAGCAGATTTATGTTTTGAAACAACTGGCGCACCAACATAAGATTCTATATTCATATCTTGAAGTAGTTTATCCTCTGGAAAATGCATGCATACATTAGTATTATGTATACAAACTCTTTTTCCTGAAAGTACAAGTTCACAAGGTGTACCTTTAAGATTATAGGAAAAATTTTCTATGAATTTATCTTCTGCCCAAACTACATCAGTTTGTATTTCACTTGAATTATTATCTTTTAGGTGTCCAATTAATACACATTTTACATCAAGTTTTATAGCTATGTTCTTAATAAACTTTTCTAAGTAAAGTTTCCCTTCTATATTTTGGTCAATATTTAAAATATTAGAAATAAGAGTTATAGTATTTCTTAAAGATTCCATTATTGCTCCTTAATTTATATGTATATTATAATATTAGCTTAATAATATGATGCTTATATTAAGTTATTTTATTTTCTTGTGTGCTAAAACCCATAGTTCAACTTTTTCATTATCTCTTGAATCTGTACGTTTTGTTCGTCTAGATGATGCTCTAACATCACGTCTTAAGTGTAAATCTTTTCTAAAACGATTATTATTTCTTAACTCTTCTATTATTGGATGTGTACTTTCTTCATCTACTACTTCTGAAAGATTAGAGAATATTAAAACAATCTTCCCCTCTGGGTTTAGGTGTTGTTTTGCTTGCTCGAAGAATCTTGGGAAAAGTTTTTCTTCATAATACATAGCTTTATCAATTCCTTCTTCTAGTTTATGTTTTGCTTTTAACCAAGGGGGATTGAAAACAATAACATCAGCTTTAATCTCACAGTTTTCAAATAAATCACCATGATTTAAAGTTATTTTATCATCAAATCCTAATCCTTTACTTTCTTTAGAAACTCCAATAATAGCATTTTTATTTGTATCACTTGCAAAAATATTTTTAAAATCATTTTGGATTAATTGAAATGATAAAATACCACTCCCTACACCTATTTCAATTGCATTTTCTTTAGAACCATCGTATTTTTTTAACCATTTATCAAATAGTTTTAAGTGATCAAATCTAGTAGGGAAATATGTTCCATAATAAGGGAAGATAGTTAAATCTAAAGTTTTAATCTCAATTCCCTTTTTATACCATTGCCAAGAGCTGTTCATTCCTTGTATTTCTGGAAAAGATATATAAAACTCACTTACATCAGGATATAAAATTTCTAACCAACCAACATTTGGACATTTTTTAACTGTTAATTTATTATCAATTACTTTTAATAATAATCTATGAGAAGCTTCTCTAAAAGCAGAACGATATTCTCTTTGACCTTTAAAACTTTTGTCTGTATGTATTGCTAAAAGATTTTTTTTAAGTTCAGCTAAAACTTGTAAACCATTACTAAAATATTCTTCAACTAGAATATATTTACCTGCAATCATCTCTCTTACAGTTGCTTCAGTATCCATCTTACGATAGAAACCTATTACTTCAATATCTGTAGTTATGATGTCTGGTCTGTCTGGTTTTAGTGCTTGTATATTGTTATCCATGTGTTTATTACCTTTATATTATGTGGCATTTTATTGTATAAGGGCTTATTTTAAGATTGTCATTATTTATAGCTTTAATATAATAGTATTTAAAGCAATGAAAAGTAAATAAAAATTTGACTATAATTGCAAAAAATAAATACAAAGATATAAGTTATGATAAAAAGAGAGTTCCTTCAAGACCATAAAAGTTTAGATTTTAAATTCTATCAAAATGTTGATGATTTTATTGTTGAAGAAGTTCCAATTAAATTTAAAGGTCGTGGCAATTTTATAATTGCAAAGATTAAAAAAACTAGATTAGGAACTTGGGATTTATTGGAAAGTTTAGCAAAAGGTCTTAGAATTTATGAAAATGAATTAGGTTATGCAGGTCTTAAAGATAAAAATGCAACGACTACTCAATATATATCAATTCCAAAAAAATACTCTAAAGATTTAAAACAATTTAGACACAATAAAATTAAAATATTAGAAACTACACTTCATGGAACAAAGTTAAATATTGGAGATTTAATTGGAAATTCTTTTGAAATAAATCTTCATGAAGTTAAAATGGAAGATGTTGGAAAAATAGAAAAACTTTTAAAGCATATTTCTATTATCGGAATGCCTAACTATTTTGGTTATCAAAGATTTGGTCGAGACGGTGCTGATAACTTAGAAAAAGCACGAAGATATATTTATGAAGATTATCAAATCAGAGATAGAAAAATATCTAAGATGTTAGTATCTGCTTATCAAAGTGATTTTTTTAATAAATGGTTAGTTGAGAGATTGAGTTTATCAAAAGATACATTTATGCCATTAGATGGTGATGTATTTAGAGAATATAGAAGTGATGAGTTTTTTACACCTAAAAATCTAACACCCCAAATGCTTAATGATTTCAATGATAAAAAAATTGTACCAACTGGATTATTACCTGGAAGTAAAGCTTTTAGAAGTATTAAAGAAGCAAGAAAAATTGAAGAGAAGTATGATGATACATATATTCAAGAAAAAGGTTATAGAAGGGATGCAATTGTTTATCCTAGGGATATAAGTGTAAACTATGATAAGAATACAAGTAAGTGTAAAGTTAGATTTACTTTGCCAAAAGGCTCTTATGCAACAGTTCTAATTGAAAATATAGCAAATAGAAACCTAAGAGCTTAGGTTTCTATTTAGTAGAAGAGTCTGTAAAATATTCTTTCTCATAATCTTCTAATTGTTTAACACTTTTAACTCCAAGTTTCTTAGCAACAATTTTTCCATTTTCTAGATAAACCATAGTTGGAATTCCTTTAATTTCATATTGCGCAGTAAGAAGTTTTTGATCTTCAATATTAAGTTTATAAATTTCTACGTTACTTTGTTTGCTTGTATTATATTTTGTCAAGTTTTTACCTAAAACCTTACAAGACGGTCACCAAGTAGCATAAAAATCAATAATTACATTTTTATCTTTTATTTTATCTTCAATGTTTTCAAGCGTTAAATGCTCAAAAGCAAATAATGATGAGAAACTTAAAAAGAAAATAGCAAGTAATTTTTTCATTTTTATAATCCTTTATAAATTTGAAAGAGTATACTTAAAGTTTGTGTAATGAGTGTTTAGTCAATATTTAAATAAGACAATTTTTATCTTGTTTTATAAATAGTTTTGATATTGTAAGTTTTTAAACAATTAATAAATTATAAAAGAAGATAATAAATGAAACTAAACAAATTAAAATTAGAAGTTGATTATTTCGACTTCGATGAAAGCTTATATCAAAAATTAACTCCAACTCCTTTAAAAAACCCGAAACTTGTATCTTTTAATAAACAAGCATGTGATTTGATAAACCTTGATTACGAAGAGTGTAGGATTCCGACTTTTACTCAGTTTATAAATGGCGAACATGTCATTGAAGGTTCAAAACCATATTCTATGGTCTATGCCGGACATCAATTTGGATATTTTGTGCCACAATTAGGAGATGGAAGAGCTATAAACTTAGGAAGTATTAATTCTTGGAAATTACAAACAAAAGGTTCTGGACCTACAAAATACTCAAGACAGGGTGACGGACGTGCAGTTTTAAGGTCTTCAATTAGAGAATATATTATGAGTGAAGCAATGCATAATTTAGGAGTTCCAAGTACTAGAGCTTTAGCGATTATTGATTCAGATTCCTTTGCACATAGACAGTGGGAACAAGAGTCATGTTCAGTTGTTTTGAGAATGTCTCCATCATGGATAAGAATTGGTACTTTTGAATTTTTTGCAAACACACCTAATGCAAAGGAAAATTTAACACAGCTAGCAGATTATGTGATAAAAGAGTCCTATCCACATTTAGAAAATGAAGATAATAAATACGAAAAGATGTTTTATTCACTAGTTGATAAAACTGCATTCATGTTAGCAAAATGGCAAACATATGGATTTATGCATGGAGTTATGAATACTGACAACTTCTCAATGGCAGGTATTACTATTGATTATGGACCATATGCATTTATGGATTATTTTGATAAAAATTGTATTTGTAATCATTCAGATGGGGAAGGAAGATATTCTTATAATAACCAACCTTATGTTGCAAGATGGAACTTGATAGTTTTAGCGCATGCTTTAAAACAAATATGTGATGTAGATAAATTACTTGAATATATGAAAACATTTTTACCACAACATGAAAATATTTATTTACAAGATATGAACAAAAGATTAGGCCTTGACTCAAGTAAAAGTAGGAATAGTAACTTAAACTTAGTACTTGAACTTATAGGCTCTTTAGGCTCTGCAAAGATGGATTATAATGTATTCTTCTATGAACTTACGAAATTAAAAAGTTTTGATGATATAAGTTCAATAACTAATCTTTGTATTTTTACAGATCCAATTAAAAAATGGTTTGACTCTTATTCAGAAGTTTGTATTGAAGAGAATAGTTCTTTTGAGACTAGAATAGAGATAATGAAAAAAGTAAATCCTAAGTATATAATTAAAAATTATATGCTTCAAGATGCAATAGATTTAGCACATAAGGGAGATTATTCACTAGTAAATGATTTATTAAATATTGCTCAAAATCCATTTGATGAGCATGAAAAGTTTGAACATTATTCAAAGCCAACACCAAGAGAATTTGCCAATATTAAACTTTCTTGTTCTTCGTAAATAAATAGCTCTTTTGAGCTATTTATTTTACTATTTATATTGAGTAATGATTATTAAAAATTTATATTTGACCAGTGGTCAATTTAAAATGAAATTAAGTAACTTACTACTATTATTTTAAATGACCAATAGTCAGTCAAAATAAAATTTATCAAACTAGGAGAAACTTTTGCCAAAAATTGTTGATAAAGAACAAAAAAGAAAAGATATCGCCCTTTCATGTAGTGATTTAATTTATGATGTTGGTATCAAAAAACTAACAGTTTCACAAGTTGCAAAAACTGCTGGAATTGGTAAAGGTACTATTTATGAATATTTTGAAAATAAAGAAGATATTATTTTTGAAATTATAAATATAGATATTGAGGAATATCACAATAATTTCTTAGAATCTATAAAAGATGTAAAATCAACAAGAGAAAAAGTTTTTCATTTTTTTAATTTTGTTATTGATGATAGTGAAGAGAATTTAAAACATTTTAATGGTTATAAAGAATATTTATCTATTGTTTTATCAGATAATGATGAAAAAATGATTGATTTTAATATCAATTGTAATTTATTTTTTTATAATCAGTTGAAATTAGTAATTCAAGAGGGAATTGATAATGGTGATTTAATAACATCTGCAATTGATTTTTGTGAACCTTTGCTTGTTTTTGAAAAAGGACTTGCCTCGAAAAAGATGACTGAAATTGACTTTAATTCAAGAGAATTAGCCCTTAATTTTATAAATAATTTATTTGACTTGATAGAAACAAAAAAGGAAAAGAACCATGTGTAAAAAAATAGTTATAAGTTTTGCTCTCTTTTTAGCAACATTAACAAGTATAAATGCAGCGGGAACTGCATTAGTTAATACTGAAGTGATAAAAACTTCAGAAGTAAATCCTCTTCAAGAGTTTGTTGGATCTGTAGGTTTTGATAAAAAGTCAAAAATTGCAAGTCAAAGTTCTGGTATTGCGAAAACTATTAACTTTGAAGTTGGTAAAAAAGTAAAAAAAGGTGATGTTTTGGTATCTATTGATTCTGATATTTTAAATGCTCAAATTAAAGCAGCTACATCATCTGTAGATATGTACAAATTTCAGCTTAAAAATACAAAGAAAAATTACTTAAGATATAAAGCTTTAGTTGTAAAAAAATCTATTGCACAAAAAGTTTTTGATGATTCAAAATTAGCTTATGATGTAGCAAATGCAAGTTTGATAACTTCACAAGCAAAATTAAATGAATTAAAAATTCAAAAATCTAAGAAAGTTATTAGAGCGCCTTTTAATGGTGTAATTGTTGAAAAAAATGTAAATATGAATGAATGGTTAAATTTAGGTTATAATGTAGCAACCGTAGTAAATACACAAGATGTTGAAATTATATTTAATCTGCCACTTACTTTTATCAATGGTTTAAAAACTGGTGATATGTATGATGTAACAATTGCAGGCAAAATCGTAAAAGCAAAATTATATGCTGCAATTCCAAGTGGAGATAAATTAACAAGAACTTTCCCTGTTAGATTTAAAGCAAATGTTGGTGATATGTTTATTTATGATGGAGCTCAAGCTATAGTAGGTTTTGCAAAAAATGCAAAAATACAAGCTTTAGTTATTAACCGAGATGCCGTAATAAAAAGATTTAATATGGATGTAGTATTTGCAGTTGTAGAAAATAAAGCTGTTATGATTCCCGTTCAAATTATTGGTTTCGTAGGAAGAAATGCTGCGATTACTGGAAAAGGTTTAATTGAAGATATGAATATCGTTGTTAAAGGAAATGAGAGAATTTTTCCTAAGATGGATGTAAAAATATTGAATAAACAAGAAAACCGTAAAAAAACGAAGTAGGATAAATAATGGATTTAATTAAATTTTCAATTAAAAACCCTGTAACTATCGTAGTTTCGGTTTTAATTGTGGTTTTATTTGGTTTTATATCTTTAGATAAATTACCATATCAATTAACACCAAGTGTTAGTAAACCAGAAATTAAAATTACAACGGTATGGCCAGGTGCTACTCCTTTAGAGATAGAGCGTGAGATTATAGAAGATCAAGAAGATGCATTAAAGAGTTTAAACAATTTATTAGATTATGAATCATCTTCACAAGATAATATGGGTTCAATTACCTTAACTTTCTCACTTGGTACTAATATTAGAGTAGCATTACAAGATGTTTCTAATAAGCTAAATGAAGTAAGTTCATATCCTATTGATGCAGAAGAACCTATAATAGAAACAGCCAGTGCTAGTCCAATTATTTGGATGATGCTTCAAACACAAGAAACAAATAAAAGACATATTGATGAATATAAAACTTTTTTTGATGATGAGGTAGTTCCTATAATAAAAAGAGTTTCTGGAGTTTCAGGAACTATGACATCAGGTGGAAGAAAGCAAGAGATGCAAATCAATTTAGATTTAAATAAATTAGCATCATATAATCTTACAATTCCACAAGTTATAAGTACTTTACAAAGTGAGAATATTAATGTATCAGCAGGTGTTCAAAATATGGGTAGACGTTCTTACCGAATTAGAACAGTCCATAAGTTTGCAACAGCACAAGATATTAAAGATATTATTCTTATTTCAAATAGAGAGCAAAGAGTAACATTATCTGATGTAGCAAATGTAGATTTTGGATACCAAACAGCTAAGTCTGTTGCTATGTTCTTAGGGAAAAATGGTATTTTCCTAGGTGTTCAAGCAACTGCTGATGCTAATGCAGTTCAACTTACAAATGAAGTTGAAAAAGTAGTAAATAATTTAAATGCAACAATTTTAGAAAAAGAAAAACTAAAAATTATTTGGATTTATGATGATAGAGGTTATATTGTAGGTTCAGTTGATTTAGTACAACAAAATATTATAATTGGTGGTATTTTATCTATTTTTATATTGATATTATTTCTTAGAGCAATTTCTCCTACGGCTGTTGTTGCAATAGCAATTCCAATTTCTGTAATTGGTACTTTTATTGTTCTCTCAGCAATGGACAGAAGTTTAAATACTATTTCTTTAGCAGGTATTTCCTTTGCTGTAGGTATGTTAGTTGATAGTGCTATTGTTGTTTTAGAAAATATTGATAGACATAGAAAAGAAGGAATGAGTATTCCTGATGCTGCATACAAAGGAACTAGAGAAGTTAAGGGTGCTTTAATTGCATCTGCTTCAACTACAATGGCAGTATTTTTACCAATTATTTTTTTAGAAGATGAAGCAGGACAGCTATTTAAAGATATTGCAATTGCAGTTGTATCTTCAGTATCGTTTTCATTATTTGTTTCAATTGCAGTTATTCCAATGTTATGGAAAAAATTTGCAAGTATGTCAGGTAGAGAAGTAAAAAGTGAGAGTGCATTAACAAGATTTGGTGAAAAAATAGTAAATTTCTTTATGAGTTTTGTACGCTGGTCTTTAAAATCTGTACTTACAAAAGTTGTTACAATTTTAACTTTAGGAATTTTATCTGCTTCTACTATTTATTTATTATTCCCAAAACTAGACTATTTACCACAAGGTAATAAAAATCTAATTTTTAATATTTTAATTACACCCCCAGGTTTATCGTATCAAGAAAGGTATGATATGGGTTCTTATTTAATGAAAAAAATTGAGCCAAATATTAATAAAGATGTAGATGGAGTTCAAGGTCTTAATAGGGCATTCTTTGTTTCATTTGGAGATTTCAACCTTTTTGGTGGAACTTCAATGCATGAAAGTAGAGCAAAAGAATTAATTCCATTCTTCAGGCCAATTGTAAATTCAATGCCATCTATTTTTGGAGTGTCATTACAATCAGGTGTATTTGAAGATGGAATAGGTGAGGGTAAAACTGTAGATATTGATATTTCTGGTGAAAAAATAGAAGATATTGCAGGTGTTGGAATGCAATTATTTATGGCTGCACAAGGAGCTATTAAAGGTGCACAAGTAAGACCAATACCATCAATTGAATTATTATATCCAGAAATAAGAATCAAACCAAATCAAGATGCTCTAAAAGCCTTAGGGATGAGTTCTCTAGATTTAGGAAATACAATTGATGTATTAATGAGTGGAAGAAAAATATCAGATTTTGAACAAGATGGTAAAAAGAAAATTGACTTAGTATTAAAGGCCAGTGAAGAACAAATACAAACACCTGAAGATATTATGGCAACGCAAATTGCATTACCAAATTCTTCACTAATACCAATATCATCATTGGCAAGTTCTGAAAGTGTTACTGGTATTTCTGAGATTAGACATCTTGATGGTAATAGAACAATTACACTACAAGTAACACCACCGCCAAATATGACTATACAAGAAACAATGGGAATATTACAAGGTGCAATAAAAGGCATGAAAGATAGTGGAAAACTATCTAAAAATGTAGAAATAGGAATTTCTGGAACTGCTGATAAATTAACGCAAACAATTTCAATGCTTGAGTTAAACTTTATCTTAGCCCTTGTAATTATTTACTTACTAATGTCAGCATTATTTGGTAACTTCTTATATCCAATTGTTATTATGTTTACAGTTCCCCTTGCAACTGCTGGTGGGTTTATTGGACTTGCTTTAACAAATACATTTATAGCACCACAGCCTTTAGATGTTTTAACAATGCTAGGTTTTATTATTTTAGTGGGAATTGTTGTTAATAATGCAATTTTAATAGTACACCAAAGTCAAAATTTAATCAAAAATGAAGGTTATGATCACAAAAAAGCAGTGATTGAAGCAACTAGAACAAGAATTAGACCTATTTATATGTCTTCATTAACTTCAATCTTTGGTATGTTACCTCTTGTATTACTTCCAGGACCAGGTTCTGAATTCTATAGAGGTTTAGGTTCAGTAATTACTGGAGGTCTCGCACTTTCAACTGTATTTACAATTTTTGTAACACCAGCACTTTTAATGTTCTTTATAAAATTAGAGCAAAGAATTGGTGGTAAAACAAAAGAACCTGTAAATGTTAGTAAAGCATAGGAGAAGTTATGAAAAATAAAAAAATAAAATTAATAATTAGTATTTTAACCGCAAGTTTATTTGCTATTAATTTAAATGCTTTAAATTTAATAGAAGCTATAGATATTTCAGTGAAGAATAATCATGATATTCAAAGTAAAAACTTTGACTATTTAGAATCTCTAGATAATATAAAATTAAATAACTCTAATCTTTTACCAAAAATAGGATTAGGTTTTGCATATAACAATAGAGATGAGGTAAATTCTGCTCAAGTAGATACTGATGCAACTTTAAGTGCACAAGTGTCATATAATCTATTTAATGGTTTTAAAGATATCTCAAATAAAAACTCAGCAAAGTTTTTATCAAAAGGTTCAGCATATTCTTTAAATGCACTAAAACAAGATATTATCTTAGCTACAAAAATAGCTTATATAAATTATCTTGATAATCAAAATGCACTTGAAACATATAAAAGTGCATATAATCTTTTTAAAGAACAGTATGAAGACTCACAAAATAGATATGAACAAGGTTTAATTGCTAAAAATGATTTATTACAAGTTCAAGTAAACATGTCTAGTGCGAAACAAAATGTTGTGAAAGCTAAATCTGATTTAAAAATTGCAAAATTTAAACTAAGTAATATTTTAGGTGGTAAAGATTTAAGTAGAGAAAATATTGAGAAATTAGAAGATACTAATTTAAAAGTTTCAAAGTATGATGTTAAAAGTTTAGAAAATAGAAGTGAAGTTCAAGCTTTAAAAATGAATATTGAATCATTAAAACATCAAAAAAAATCAATTAAAAGTACATTTTATCCTAAAATAGATGCTTCTTTATCTCATAATAAATATTATGAAGATATTAAAGGTTATGAAGATCAAAATATCTTAAATCTTAATGCTTCTTGGAATTTATATAATGGTGGTTTTGATGATGTAAATCAAAATATTTATAGAACAAGATATTTAAAAGCAAAATCACAATTAGCAAAAACATATTTAGATATAAAACTACAATATGAAAATGCAATATCAAATTTAGAAGTTGCAATTGATAACTTAGAAACAGCAGATTTATCTCTTGAACAAGCAAATGAAAACTATGATATTGTTAAAAATAGATTTGATGAAGGAATCTCAACAAGTACTGATTTAACTGATGCAAACTATTTATTAACACAATCAAAACAAAGTTTTTCTCGTGCTTATTTTGATAAATACGTGGCAATATCATCTTTAGATAGGATCTTTGAAAAATAGTAAATATTCCATTGATTATTTTTGGATGGTTTAAATCTGTTCATATTTCTTAATATAAACAGATTTTAGAAGAAGCTTATTCTTTTATGATATATTATTGACTATGATTACAATAAATAAAGAGACTATAAAACTACTAATTCTTACAGTTTTAGCATTACTTTTTTTAGCTTTAAACTCAATTCTTTGTAAAGCAGCACTTGTAAATAATTATATTGATGCCTATTCTTTTACTTTTTTTAGACTATTTTTTGGAGCCTTGACTTTATTTTCACTTTTCTATTATAAAAATAAAAAGTTTACAATATCATTTAAGGCTAATTGGATTACTTCTTTTGTGCTTTTTCTATATGCGATTTGTTTTTCATATTCATATATATCATTAGATGCTGGATTTGGGACTTTACTATTATTTGGAGTTGTTCAAGTTGTCATGCTTATTTCTTCAATATTTTTTAAAGAAAAGATTAAATTACAAAAAATAGTAGGAATGATAATAGCTTTTATAGGACTTAGTTATTTACTCTATCCAAAAGAGAGTTTGGAGATATCATACTTACATGTTTTATTAATGATTGTATCTGGTATATCATGGGCTTTTTATTCAATACTTGGCAAAAAATCTTCAGATGCAATATCTAATACAATGGATAATTTTATAAAGGCTACTTTTTTTTC
>Ga0105358_10000096_pt1 | contig 34209 bp, 31 predicted proteins | sample GOMGulsemesocosm_5_FD_83509 | JGI IMG/M metagenome (GOLD analysis project Ga0105358, IMG submission 83509) | Methane-oxidizing microbial communities from mesocosms in the Gulf of Mexico - GOM15C Gulf of Mexico | ecosystem: Environmental > Aquatic > Marine > Cold seeps | place: Gulf of Mexico... | reverse complement strand
GGTGATAAAGTTAAAGTCTTGGCTGACACCGTTTTCAACCAACTTATTCACTAACAAATGACGCATGTCGCCAATGCGATCACGCATTTCTTTTAGCTCAATATGCCACTGTGCCGTCAGCTCTTCAGAGCTTAATATCGTTTCAACTAATGCGGCTCCGTGCGCTGGCGGCATTGAATAGTTTACACGTACCACAGTGACCATCACCGCACCGATAATATCAGCAGCTACCGCACTTTTAGCGACAATTGAACAGGCGCCAATACGATCGCGGTACAAACCGAAATTTTTAGAGCAAGAACTGCAAATAATTAACTGATCGACAGTGTCAGCCATTAAACGTAAACCGTAGGCGTCGACATCTAAGCCTTCGCCAAAACCTTGATAGGCGATATCAACAACAGGCGTAAAACCGACTTCTTTGGAGAGTTGCGCTATCTCTTGCCATTGTTGTTGGTTTAAATCCATCCCACTAGGGTTGTGACAGCAGGCGTGAATTAACACTGCATCATCTGCCGACACTTCTTTAAGGGCGGCCACCATGCCATCAAAGTCTAGGCATTTGTTCTCATAGTCGTAATAAGGGTAAGTTTTAACGTTCAACCCCGCCGCTTTAAAAACACCTTGATGGTTTGCCCACGTTGGGTTGCTTACCCAAATAGTCGCACCCGGTTGAGTTTTATTGATCAATTCCCCTGCGATGCGCAATGCACCCGTACCACCTGGAGTAGAAACCGTACGCACCCGATCTTGGCTGAGTACTTGATGATCGCCGAGTATAAGTTCGGCAATTTTCTGATTAAAAACAGCAGATCCTTTTGAACCTAAATAGGCTTTTGACGCTTCATTTTCAACACGGAAATTCTCAGCCGTCTTAACACATGCCAGCACCGGTGTATTACCCAGATTGTCTTTGTAAATACCTGGGCCGAGGTCGATTTTATTGGGGTTAGTATCTGCGTTAAACTTAATTGATAGACCTAATATAGGATCGGCTGGAGGGTGCTGTAACTGAGAGAACATAAGAGTGATTACCTTTTTATTTAAATTCTAAATCAATGCAAGACTTTAGCATGACAGTAACGCTGGATAAGGACGTTATAAATCGACTATTTAGTTAATTAGTAAGGTATATTCTTGCGCTAATTGACGCTGAGAGTGCCTCACCTGAGCGCTATACTAACTTGGCTATTTTGTCTTCGGCTGATCATCCGTTACGTTGTGCTAAGGTATAAATGCAGCTTATGTTATGACACATCGGCTTGTTGGTACAGCTTTATAAAGAATGCAGGTAGGATTATTACTATATTTTGTAATATAGACGATTTTTGGCAAGACTCTCCCTCAAATTAGAGCACAGATCGTTACTCACAAGTCCCATTAGTCACACACTTAAGCGTTTTACAATCTAATTTCAAAAAGCAGACAGTGGCATTTTTTATCACTTTGCCATAGCCTTACATAGATAAAGACAGGCTTAAAGACCTAACAGTTGAGCCATCGAGGTAATTATTAATGTCACTCTTGAAAAACTTTTGCCATTGTTTGATTTTACTTACCTGCTGCCAAGTAATGGCAGCAGGTAAGGCATCTTTTCAGCGCGCAACCGCTGCCAAGTACTGGCCGACTGATGGCTGGCAAAGTAGCAGCCCGGAACAGCAAGGTATGAGTTCTCAAATGTTAGCTGAGTTATTTAAAACAATTAAACAGCGCCAGCTCAATCTTTATAGCTTATTAATTATCCGCAATGGCTACATCGTCGCAGAGGCCAATAAGGGTAATATCGACAATTTGTACCCTATTTTTTCATCGACAAAAAGCATTACTTCAGCACTGGTGGGAATTGCAATCAATCGCGGGTTGCTTCAAAGTGAGGAGCAAAAAGTATATCCGTTACTCGATCATAACAAACTACTTTTAAGGGGTGATTTTAAAAGCCAGTTAACAATAAAGCATTTATTGAGTATGAGCTGCGCCTTTACTTGGCCCGAAATAGAGCTAGGTTATAATAATCCTGACAACCCACTTTTTAAAATGATGCAGCAGACCCACTGGTCTAATTTTGTCCTGCAACAATCTATGCTAGAACCGCCGGGCCAAAGATTTAATTACAACTCTGGTTGCACCCAATTACTAATGGCAATGATTGATAAAGCACTGCATAACAATAATCAAGGAAGCACAGCAGATTTCGCACAATCGCAACTGTTTACTCCCCTTGGCATAACAGCCGCTCATTATAACTGGCAGCGAACGCCTTTAGGTATACTCAATGGCAGTAGCGGCTTGAGCATGAAGCCCCGAGACATGGCAAAAATCGGCTACTTGTATTTAAAAGGTGGGCACTGGCAAGGTCAACAATTAGTCGCTAAATCTTGGGTAGATCAAGCCGTTGAAGCACACCTTAAACTGACTTGGCAGGGTTTTATCAGTCCTTTTTATGGCTTAGGCTGGTATATACAGCCCTTTGGCTTTCACTCGCTAGGGTACCAAGGGCAGTACATATTTGTCATACCTGAACAGCAAATGGTCGTAGTTGTCACAGCCAACCTAAAGCCACAAAATATCGATGCCCCTATCGCACTAGTCAGAGATGGGATACTTCCTGCAGTCATATCCCCTACTGTGCTCAAAGCGGATAAAACAGCTCAACAGCAGCTTATTAAACTGCAAAAGGCGTTTTAATAGAGATAATGATGCTTTGTTGCGAATAGCCTCAATTAAAACCGCGGTACTTGTCCTGTCCAATCAGATTGGTATTTTTTCATTTCCGACACATCATCTCTGGAGCGAATACCACAAGTTCTGTAGTTTTCAGCTAACTGCGCTAATGCTTCTTGATCTATCTCAACACCTAACCCAGGTTTATCTGTCAGCGCAACAGCGCCGTTAGTAAAGCGAATCTTGCCACCTTTAATCACTTCTTCTTCCTGCCATGGATAGTGTGTATCACAAGCATAAGTTAAATTATCAATAGTAGAGGCTGCGTGTGTCATCGCCATTAAACTGATACCTAAGTGTGAATTAGAATGCATTGATAAACCAATATCCCAGCTGTTACATATTTGTGCTAATGCCTGGGTGGCTTTCAAACCTCCCCAATAGTGATGATCAGATAAAATAACTTGTACTGCATCGAGTGCCAGTGCTTGGGGTAAATCAAAGAATCCAATCACACACATGTTGGTAGCCAGCGGTATATCGGTCATTTTACTGACTTCGCTCATCAATGCCTTTGTGGGCACTGGATCTTCCAGATACTGTAGTAACCCGTTGCCAAATTGATTCAACAGCGCTTGTGTGGTCGCAACTGACCAACCTCCATTGGGATCAATCCTTAAAGGGTGGTTCGGAAAAGCTATTTTAAGCGCTTCAAGCGCCGCTATTTCCTGTTGGGGCTCAAATACCCCTGCTTTCAACTTAATAGATTTAAAACCGTATTCATCAATCATCTGCTGAGCTTGTTTAACAATGCCTGCGGCGGTAGTCGCTTCGCCCCATTTATCTCGCCAAGCGTCATTGCTAAATTTATGACAATCATATTTATAAAATAAATACGCACTGTAGCTCACTTCGTCACGTACTTTGCCACCTAATAACTCATACACGGGTTTTCCGGTTATTTTGCCAGCGGCATCTAAACAAGCAACTTCAAAAGCTGAAAAAATACGCGGTACCGTAGTCGCTCCTAATGTTCCAGGTGCAATTTCTAAACCCGATTCAGGGTCTGGCAATGCCACTGACTGTTCAATTTTCAAACGTATTTCATTGAGACAAAATACGTCTAATCCAATCAAATGTGGGACAACTGCACGCAGTTGGCTGATTGTTTGTTCATCGCCGTAACTTTCACCTAATCCATAAATCCCCTGCTCAGTTTCTAACTCGATAATAGTGCGCAGCGCCCATGGCTCATGAATCCCATAGACATTGAGCAATGGCGGATCACGAAAAGCTATGGGGGTGATTTTTATGGATTGTATTAAAGACATCTATCTCTCCTAGTATCGTATTAATATACATATAATATTTTTTCTGAATCACTCATTTCATAAAATCATCTAATACAAAAAAACCGTTGCTACAATATTTTGACAAATTCTAATTCCCTAAGGGTGTCATTGAAATTTTCAAATGCGTTGTCAATCCAATACCTTAGTCTGTGTACGCAATCTACTACCCCAGATACCCTGGTAATCAATTTTTGAGAAATCACGGTTTAGGAATTTATACACTGCTTGCATCAACCAATAAGCTTAAGTATTTGTGATATATACAAAATAACGGCGATCAGCATATTAGTAATATATTAATATATCAATAATAATTTCTAAAATATTTGTGTTTAGGCCATCTCTAAGACAATCGGTGATAACAATAACTTTATTACTACTGTTTAAAACCTTGTTATTTACTGCACACCACCGAATTATCAGTACTTTTAGACGCTTCTTGGTGCTTTTTAACTTTCTAAGACAGCTTTGTATATTGGTAGTTTTAGTTGACATTTTGCGCTAGTAATTTTAAAGTCGGATAAAGTAACATTTGTTACTAACTGTTTAGGAGTTGCTTCATGTCTGATTTGTTTGATAATCCAATGGGTCTTGATGGCTTTGAGTTTGTTGAGTTTACCGCGCTTGAAAAAGGTATTTTAGAGCCGGTGTTTGAGTTAATGGGTTTTACTAAAGTGGCTGTACACCGTTCAAAGGCCGTTGAATTATGGCGTCAAGGCGCCATCAATTTAATCACTAATTACGAGCCTAAAAGCCATGCTGCCTACTACGCGCAAGAACATGGAGCATCGGCTTGTGGCATGGCCTTTCGAGTGAAAGATGCGCATTTGGCGTATTCCAGTGCATTGGAAAAAGGCGCTCAACCAGTGATTATCGACACTGGCCCCATGGAGTTACGCTTACCCGCCATTAAAGGGATCGGTGGCGCAACTTTGTATCTGATTGATCGCTATGAAGATGGTCGATCTATTTACGATATAGATTTCAATTGGATAGAAGGTGTAGATAGACATCCTGTAGGCTTTGGTTTTCACACACTGGATCATCTCACTCACAACGTCTATCGCGGCCGTATGGATTACTGGGCTCAGTATTATGAGGATTTATTTAACTTCCGCGAAATACGCTATTTCGATATTAAAGGTGAATACACTGGGCTTTTATCCAAAGCACTGACGGCACCCGATGGAAAAATACGCATTCCACTCAATGAAGAAGCAGGTTCGGGCGGACAGATTGAAGAATATTTGATGAAGTATAACGGTGAAGGCATTCAACATATTGCCTTTTCCTGTGATGATCTCGTCGCCTGTTGGGACAAGCTAAAAGCGACAGGGATGAAATTTATGACCGCCCCTCCTGATACATACTACGCCATGCTAGAGCAACGCTTACCCGGTCATGGAGAACCGACCGATGAACTGCAATCTAGAGGTATTTTGCTCGATGGGTCGACCGAGGATGGTGATAATCGTCTACTGTTGCAAATTTTTTCAGATACATTACTCGGGCCTATATTCTTTGAATTCATTCAGCGAAAGAAGGATGACGGCTTTGGTGAAGGGAATTTCAAAGCGCTATTTGAGTCAATCGAAAGAGACCAAGTAGAACGTGGACTAGTCGGTGATCAGGAGTAAACTCACATGAATATTCAAAGAATCCACCATGTCGCTTATCGCTGCGTAGATGCAAAAAAAACCGTTAGCTTTTATCAGGACTTACTGGGGATGGAGTTTCTGTTAGCGATTGCCGAAGATCAAGTCCCCTCCACAGGCGAGGCAGACCCCTATATGCATGTTTTTCTAGATGCAGGTGTCGGTAATGTTCTGGCTTTTTTTGAGATACCCAATAGTGAACCTATGGGCCGTGACATGAATACCCCGGCATGGGTACAACATATCGCCTTTGAGCTGAAGAGCTTTGAGGAGTTGACTGCAGCCAAGGAAAAACTACAAGCCGCTGGTTTAAAAGTACTGGGGCCAACCAATCACACTATTTTTCAATCAATTTATTTCTTTGATCCTAGTGGGCATCGCATTGAATTGGCGGTCAACACCGCAAAGCCGGGTATGTTAGATGAGCTTAAACGCGTGGCACCTGCCATGCTCGATGAATGGGCTAGCACCAAAGTAGCCCCTAAACATGCTGCTTGGTTACACAGTGGCGACGATTTCAACAACTCTCCCAATACAGGTAAATAACCATGAAACTTGCCAGTTTAAAATCCGGTCGCGACGGGACATTATACGTCGTTAAAAATGACTTATCCGCTATGGCCTGTGTAGAAGATATAGCTTTGAATCTACAGACTGCCTTAGACGATTGGAAGAATTTGGCTCCTCGTCTACAAGATCGTTATCAGGCCCTAGAAGCAGGACTAATTTCTGCTCAGCCTTTTGATCAAACACTTTGCGACTCACCTTTACCTAGAGCTTATCAATGGGCTGATGGCAGCGCCTATGTCAATCATGTTGAATTGGTCAGAAAAGCTCGCAATGCTGAAATGCCAGCAAGTTTCTGGACTACTCCACTGATGTACCAAGGTGGCTCAGACAGCTTTTTAGCCCCTTTCGATCCCATTGAGATGCCGCAAAGCGATGGTTTCGGGATTGATTTTGAAGCTGAAATTGCAGTGATAACTTCAGATGTGCCAATGGGTGTCAATGCCGCTGATGCCATCGAATATATCACTTTGGTGATGCTCGTTAATGACGTTTCTCTACGCGGTCTAATACCCGCAGAGCTCGCCACGGGTTTCGGTTTTTTTCAGTCAAAGCCCTCCAGCGCATTTTCACCAGTGTGTGTCACTCCACAAGCATTGGGTGATGCATGGCAAGATGGCAAATTATGCTTGCCATTACACTCTCACTACAACGATGAATTATTTGGTAAACCCGATGCTGGGGTTGATATGACCTTTAATTTTGGGGAGTTAATTGCGCATGCGGCTAAAACACGTCCTTTAGTTGCAGGAACAATTATTGGCTCTGGCACAGTATCTAATAAGTTAAATGGTGAGCCTGGCAAGTCAGTAAACGATGGCGGGGTTGGGTATAGCTGTATCGCAGAAGTGCGGATGATTGAGACCATAGAAACGGGTACCGCGACAACTTCGTTCATGGATTTTGGCGACTCGATTAAAATCGAAATGTTCGATGCCAAAGATCAATCTATCTTTGGCTGCATTCAACAAATCGTCATTAAAAGCTAACAGCTAACCGTAATTGTTACCTTAGATAAACGGAGTCTCTATGATTTTGTATGATTATTATCGCTCATCCGCCTCTTATCGGGTAAGAATTGCGCTCAATTTGAAATTGATAAACTATGAGAGCCGATCAGTCAATCTCCTAAAAGCTGAGCAGCTCTCAGAGGCACACCAAGCATTAAACCCCCAACAGTTAGTGCCGGTTTTAGTGGACAATGGCGACAAATATACTCAATCACTGGCTATCTGCGAATATTTAGATGAAGCCTATCCCAGTACCTATCCATTATTGGTAGGTGATGCTCCATTGCGCTGTAGCATTCGGGCATTTTCACAGGCGATTGCCTGTGAAGTACATCCTATTAATAATCTAAGGATATTAAAGTATTTGGAAACTGCATTAGATCACGGGGAAGCCGTTAAAAAACAATGGTATCAACACTGGGTTAATAAGACCTTTAGCGCCCTAGAGCTGCAACTAGAGCAACGTTCAATCCAACACCCTTTTTGTTTTGCAAAGCAACCAACGCTCGCCGATGTCTGTTTAATACCGCAGATCTATAATGCCCGTCGCTTTGATATTAATATGCAAACATATCCTAAACTGCTAGAAATAGAACACCAATGCCAGCAACTAGAGGCTTTTAACCAAGCACACCCCGAAAACCAAGTAAGCGGTGAATAAACATCAAAGGTAAAACACCTCTCACTTAAGCTCTAAGTTACTGACGATGCACGATATTATTGGTGACAGATAAAGCTAAAGCAACTCAAAATGCTTTAATGAGGTAGTCAGTGCCTAACTTTTTATTGCGCGCTACCTTCTTCCAGTAAGCCACTCAACTTTAAAGTGATTATTTTAAATTGTTCACGCTCCTGCTCGGTTAGCCCCTTAAGCAGCTGTTGTTCCTGTGATTTTACTAACGGAATTATTTCTTGATAGAGCGCTTGACCTTTATCGGTCAAGGTCAGTAAATTAGTGCGCCGGTCCGATTCGCTGGTACGTTGTTCCAACAGTTCAGCATCGATTAATTTACTGATCGAACGACTCACTGGCATTTTTTCTAAGCGGGTGAATAGGCAGATATCACGTGCGGATATTTCACGGTGCTGCCCCACTGTCGCCACTACTCGCCACTGTGATTTGGACAACCCATATTTTTTGTAGATCAACGCAATAAATTCACTCATTTGCTGCGCCAAAATGGAGAATTGGTAAGGAAAAAATAACTTAAGATCTAGATACTCATTACTGCTCGACATTTAACACTCACTATTGCACTAAAACTATATATTACAATAACTGAGATAGCCTTGTCACCGGCTTAAAACGCATATAAAACACAGCAATGTCTGCTTCAATCTACTGCATTTCAATGTGTGTAAATGACTCAGTTTATATACTTGGCAATGCACGTTTAACAAACCGTTTGGTGATATATTAATGGAAAATGCACATCAACCCTTAAATTAAGGTGCAGTAAAAGAAAGTGAGAAAAATAAGTAAGGTAAAAAGCGTCGACATACTAGACTCATTGTGACCATTTTTAAGGGCGTTATTAATCCGCATTTTTTAATCCGTTTTTTTCGCCTCATTGTTGGGCGCTGTTGTTTTTCGAAACCCTCTTTGCTTCCAGACTAGCTTAATAGGTGATGATTGTGTCCCGCTTATAATCAAATGACTAGCAATAATCGATGCATAAGATGCAACTGAAGACTGTACTGTTATGTTTAAATAAACGGTATTAGTCCCACACCAATCACTGTAATTGTTTAAAGAGTTTCTCTACTGATTTGCTCACTTCTGTTACGGCCAAATCAAATGCGTCTTGATTGTTTTTACTCGGTGGTTTAGCACCACTCACTTTCTTAACAAATTGCACAGCACAGGCCTGAATGTCTTGCTCGGTTGCCGGTTGCTCTTTGCTATTGAGGATTTTAATATTTCTGCACATTTGGCTGCCCCAATTCACTCATGGATAAAATACTCTAATACATCACACTGTACTTTGCTAATCCCAACGATCCGGCACTTTGTTTAACTCACTCTCCTCTTGATATCTCGACTGCTGTCTATATCGGCTGCTTTAAAGTTAATTTTTTACCGGTTCATTATTGACACAAGCAATATGTAAGTGCATGATCTTCTTGCTTGCAACCGGTTGCAAGCAAGGAAACAGGGCTGCCTACCCACAGGATGAGACAGGCGCTTTAGTCAATTCAAAATAAAGTATAAAAGCTCAGATTTTTGCAGATTAAAGGTAGAAAAATATAGGATGATTCCACCCCAAGTCGATGGAAATTTCTACAACCCTAGGCGAGCGTTTAAATTCTACAACGCAGCGTCGTTAAATTAAGAGAATGTTACAATGAGTACAAATCAACCTTTTCAGCTCGCAGCCTGCGCAGAAATGTTATGGAATGATAAACCCATCGATTGGCGCGCATCGCGTTTAAAAGAATTAGAATTTGGTGTAGGTTTGTGGAACTGGCCCGATCATGATATCGCTAAACTTGAAAAAACAGGGGCGACTTTTACTATCATGAATGGCTATCTAGAAGGCCGCTTAGCGGATAATGAAGGCGCTGACATGCTGTTAAAATCGGCAGCGCAAACGCTTGAAGTGGGTAAGAGATTAGGGGTTCATCGGCTAAACTTGCACGGAACGGGTTTAGGTGATGGCGGCATTCCTATCTGGCAACACGATAAAGTGACTGGGGCCATGTGGCTTAAAGCCCGCGATACCCTTAACCGCATTTGTGACCTCGCAGAAAAAGAACAGGTCGTTTTCACGCTGGAAAACCTTAACCTGCTCGATCACCCCGGTTGTCCGTTTGGTACCACTGAAGATGTACTAGCGTTGGTATCCTCTGTAAATCGCCCGCAGCTTCGCATCAACTTAGATTTGTACCACAGCCAAATCGGTGAAGGCGATTTGATACGCTGGTGTGAAAAATGTTTGCCTTGGATAGGCGAAATACAAGTAGCGGACAATCCAGGTAGATTTGAGCCGACTACCGGTGAAATTAATTACCCAGCGATCGCTAGTCGTTTATTCGAGATGGGCTACCGTGGTCCTATTGGCATGGAAGCTTTTGCATTTGGCGATAGTGAACTGGCATTAACCCGATTTAGAGAAGCTTTCACGCTTTAATAAATGCCATAAAGCAAAGCCTAAATCATCCAAGAACTCCCCTTCTCTATAAACCATGTATATGTAGAATCAACAGTAGTGTGAAAGGCCCCGCATCCATCATGATGACTAGCAACAACGAGTGGACTTGTCCGGGGCTTTCTGTCTAATGCTCTATTCAAACTAAATTATACACGCCAGTATTGAGAGTGTGCTCCAGAGATAAGTTCGCGCTGTTGCTCGATTATCGATCCCAAAAACTCTCTGCAGGCACGCACCTTTGCAGTAGACCTCAAATCGACATGACTTAATACCCAAATGCCCCATTCTGATGGCGTCAGTTCTACATCAATACGCAGTAAATCAGGCTTAGTATCTGCTAAGAAACAGGGTATTCTGGCCAGCCCCAAATGATTTGTCACGCAGGAGATAATAGAGGGCATACTATCTCCTCTTATCACGACCTCTGCACTGGGGAAATATGTTTTTACCCACTGTGTCGAAGTATCTTCAGAACTCCACAAAATCACCTGTTCAAGCTTATCGTGTGTCTCTAAATACCGCCGACTGGCGTAGACCCCCAAGGTTAAAGGGACGATTTTTCTGCCAATTAAATAATCGGGCGGATTAGGTGTTACCCGCAAGGCAATATCAGCTTGACGGGCGGACAGGTCTTTTAAACTGGCCGAGTCTAATAACTGTAAATCGATTTTTGGATAGGCGTGTTTAAAGTCTTCCAAGAAGGGAACCACCAACGCCGTCAGCACATCATGAGCAGCGGTTAACGCCAAAGGTCCTGTGAGCTGGTTATCAATACCAAACAAATTACGATCAATCGCTTGCGCTTGTTCTTCCATCAGTAACGCATGCTGATGGAGACTCTTACCAGCACTAGTCATCACATAACCGGCACTTAAGTGGTCAAACAATCTAGCACCAATTCTTTTTTCCAGGGCATTAATCCGTCTGGCCACGGTGGTGTGTTTAACGTCCAGTTGTCGACCTGCGCCACTGACTGTTCCCGCACGCGCCAACGCTAAGAAAAAGCGATAGTCATCCCAATTCAAAACTACTCTCCTGCTGACTCATTTAACTTTCATCGCGATTATATAACACTTTTACTGTACCGAGCTGGTGAGCGCGTAAGTTTTGAAAACTGCTGCAAATTCGGCTAGTCACTGATGCCACTAGCCACCCCATCACTGTGTTTGATCGGGATATATTGGGTCGTAAAAGTTAGAATTATGGCCGTAGCTTGTGCAGAGCGACTGATGAATTAGGCTGTAGCTAATTCATCAGTATGCAAGTTACACATGAAGAGAATACACAAAATGATTTATATTAAGGCATCAATAACGTTATCCATCAAAACGCTGTGCATAGAAATCGACCATTTGCGGTACCAGTTCATCCCCTAGACCTTGCTCAACCGCACAAGTTAGCGCTTCATTGGCCGCTGCTGACATAATCGTTTTTGCCCCTAAATCATCTGCCATTTGACGATAGTAGCCAATATCTTTAGCGCCATTACGGATTGAAAATGCCAACTGACTAGCATCGCCATCGATGCCATAAGCTTTAATAAAATCCATCATTCCCGAACGCAGCGGTCCTGCTGACATGACATCGTACAAACCTTGTCGAGAAACGCCGGCTTTCTCGGCCATGGCAAATGCTTCAGACATCGCATTGGCAGTGGTCATCGCAAAGAAATTATTGATCAACTTAATGGTGTGACCTGATCCTAACTCGCCTAAATGAAAAACATTTTCCCCTAGGTCCTGCAATACAGACTCAACTTTTTCAAAGCCCGCTTTATCTCCAGAGCACATAATATTGAGCAACCCATCAACGGCATGCGTGGGAGTTCTTCCTAGCGGTGCATCCAAGTATATGCCACCAGCTGCTGCCACTTCTTGCCCTAACTGTTTGGTTGACCCTGGAAGGGAGGTCCCAAAATCAATTACTACTGAGCCAGGTTTGAGCCCGGCAATCACACCATTTTCACCGCGCATACGTGATTCTACAGATGCTGATGTATCCATGCACAACATAATGATATCTGTACTTTTCGCCAAGGTAGCGGCATCTGTTGCCTCTACAGCGCCTGCAGAGACTGCAGCTTCAATACGCACTCTAGATTTATTACCTAATACCGTCAGGGCATAGCCAAGCGATTGTAAACGGCCCACCATTGCTGCGCCCATTAGACCCAGTCCAATAAATCCAATATTTGCTTTTGTCATGTTCTCTCTCAACAGTTGATAAATAGAATAAAAGGCTGATACATTGGCATTGTTAGAGCGCTATGTGCCGGCCGAAGTAGCAAAATAGAAAACATCTAAGCGATGTCATATAAAGAATCTGTATACGATATATTAACTAACATTAATAGCAAGAGATAATATGTCGACCTAAAGAAATAGTACGACCATTTATTGCGGCGTTATATTTTAGATACATCCCTATTCAAATCTGTGTAACAAGGTGATTCATTATCAATCACTAAATTCCTTAAGCATGAAATCAATAAAACAACGGGTTTTCTTGGCCACGTATTTGCGGTGGGGGTAAATGGCAAATAAACCAAATTCCATACAAGTGTATTCTGACAATAACCGTCTTAAGCTTCCCTCTGCAATTGCCTGCTCAACAATAAAATCAGGTGTCATAGCAATACCGCCACCAGCAATGGCAATTTTTGCTACTGCTAGCGGACTATTGACAGTGATACTAGCCTCTACATTTACGCTTGAGCTAGTGCCATGTGGTGCAATAAATGGCCAACGCTTGCCTATTCTAAAGTTACTATCGATGATACACAGGTGCTGCGACAGTTGTTCAGGATCCGTCGGTATCCCGCTGCGCTCTAGATAAGTAGGAGATGCCGTTAATACCAGTGGAAAAGTATTTATGTGGCGTGCAATCATACTAGAATCATCAACCCCACCAATGCGCAGGCGCACATCAATCCCCTCTTCCACCATATCAATCGCACTATTGGTTAAGATAATCTCCAATTTAAGTTCCGGATAACGTTGTGAAAACTTTGGCAACAAGGCCGAGAGCTTGGATTCACCAAAATTGACTGGTGCACTCACCCTCAAGATCCCTTTTGGTCTGGTCTGCTCATCAGTGACATTATCAACCATGCTCGAGAACTGCTCTAATAAAATAACCGCTTCCTCGTAATAGCGCCGTCCTGCCTCAGTGAGCGACAATTGCCTTGTCGTGCGATTAAAAAGCCTTATTCCCAATTGTCTTTCAACTTCCCCTACATATTTACTCACTAGTGCTTTAGATATGCCCAACCTTTCACTTGCCTGAGTGAACGATTGACATTCAACCACTGCAATCACTGCTCTCAAACCATCCAGTGTATCCATATTAAACCCATTTCAGTCTGTTATTTGTCAACACTACATTGACAATCTTTCAACGTCAACGCTGTTTATCAACGCTACCTCGATGTGGATAATAACCTCATCGAAACCGACAACAGCGATTAGAGCAGGATATAACAAATGGCAAACATTGAAATTTACACTCGACCGGGCTGCGGTTATTGCACCCACGCCAAACGGTTACTTAACAATAAACAGCTCGAATTCATTGAATACGATGTTTATCTCAACCCTGAAAAAGTGGCGCAAATGCACAGCAGAACGACAGGGCGGACCTATCCGCAAATATTCATAAAAGGAATATCCATCGGGGGTTTCAGCGAGCTACTCAACCAAGATAAAGATGGATCACTAACTAACATATAAATTAAAAAAAAGAGGGATTAAAATGAAAACTAATCTAGTAACAAACAACAAAATGCCGAAATTAAAAAATTATCTCATCGCTGCAACCAGCGCTTTAGTCATGAGTTTTCAAGGAATCAGTTTAGCCCATGCAGAACAAACGTTGCATAAAACCATCAAAGTCGGTAATCAAGACATTTTTTACCGCGAATCCGGCGCTGATAACAAAAAAACTATCGTGCTGTTACACGGTTTTCCAACCTCATCACATATGTATCGCGAATTGATCCCCAAACTTTCAGAACAATATCATGTTATAGCACCTGATTATCCGGGCTTTGGTAACAGCTCTATGCCTGCATTAAGCGAGTTTGAATACAGTTTTGAAAATCTAGCAAAAGTGACTAATACGTTTTTAGAAAAAGTAGGTGTCGATCAATATACCTTGTATGTCATGGATTACGGTGCGCCAATCGGTTTTAGGATTGCCTCGGCACACCCTGAACGTGTAGAGGGATTAGTGATTCAAAACGGTAATGCCTACGACGAAGGGCTAGGAGACTTCTGGAAACCTATTAAGGCTTATTGGCAAGACAAGAGCCCAGAGAACGCCAAAGTGTTAAAAGATAATTTATTAACGATTGGCGCCACCCAATGGCAATATACCAATGGTACGCGAAACCCAGCCACCATTAGCCCTGATAATTGGATTGTTGATCAAGCAAAATTGGACAGACCAGGTAATAAAGAGATTCAATTGGAGCTGTTTCACTCATACAGCACCAATGTACCACTCTACCCGGCTTGGCAAGCATACTTTCGCGAGCACCAGCCGCCTACATTATTAGTGTGGGGGAAAGGCGACTATATTTTTCCCGAGGCAGGGGCGCATCCCTACAAGCGTGATTTAAACAATTTAGACTTCAATATTTTAGATACTGGTCACTTTGCCCTAGAAGAGGATGGTGAGGTAATTGCAAATAAAATATTTAAATTTATGGACAAAAATCAATAAAACAGTTTTAACTATAAAAGTTAAACAATTAAATACTCGCTAATGAACTAAAACCCGCTTATCAATGCGGGTTTTTCAATTCTGATGGCTAACCACCAGCGCGAAACGATTAAATACCCCTTCACCACACAGCCCCGTCATTAGGGCTGTGTTTTTCATTGCAGTTCTTATTAGCGCTTAAGACGAGTTTCGAACCATGAAGACCCCCGTTAATTCTAAGTACGGGACTCTGTCTTTGAGCATTTAAAAGCGGCTTTAGTCGTCTCTATCAAATTTTGTTAACGATGTAAGTCAATTAATGACTATTAGCTTCTAAACAATCTGGCTATTTTTTCGAGTATTAGCTTGTTCAAGCTTTGTAACAAAGCAAAATTATTGTCATGATATTTGTTTTATCTCCGATAAAGGACGCTCTTTAGACAAAACTTATTGTAACAACAGTTACCAATCTGTACTTTTATTGTGCAATTAGTTGGTTATTCTGCTACTTATTATAGGCAGGATTAAATTCATCGCTAAAGAGGTTAATATGTTGCTCAATTATAAAAACAATATCAAACAACTCGCTCTTGTCTCCGCTGCCACTCTACTACCATCCTTATCTGTTTATGCGGCCACTCACCCTGATACCGGTGAAACCTTAGCAGAAGATCAAACCTATACCTATCGACTGCTCGATGGTATTCCAACACTCGACCCCAGTATCAGTACCGATACGATTGGCTCCACCATTTTGCGAGATTTGTTTGAAGGACTGATGAACCAAGACCCACTGGGCAATGATGTGCCAGGGGTTGCGCTGAGTGTCGACCTTTCCAACGATAAAAGAACTTATACTTTCAACTTGCGTCAGTCCAAGTGGTCTAACGGTGATCCTGTGACTGCAAATGATTTTGTCTATGCTTGGCGACGCGCGGTAGACCCCAACACCGCCTCTGAATATGCTTGGTATATGAAAATAATGAATGTTAAAAATGTCAGGGATGTCGCCAGCGGCAAAATGCCTCTTGAGAAGCTCGGCGTCAGAGCCATAGATGATTATCAGTTTGAAGTTACACTTGACGCCCCATTGCCCTATTTTGTGAGCATGACCAGCCACCCTATCACCTTCCCATTACATCGCGCTACTATTGATAAACACAATACAAAATGGACACGTCCAGAGAACATGGTGTCAAATGGCGCCTACAAACTCACAGAATGGGTGCTGAAAGAGCGCAACGTAAGAGAGCGAAATACTCAGTATTGGAATAACAGCGCGACCATTATTAATAAAGTGGTTGGGCTGGTCATTAATGATGAAAACCAATCACTAATACGCTACAAAGCCGGTGATTTAGATAAAATTGAAATCCCCGCGGGCCAATACCCTGCCCTGACAAAATCTCACCCAGGTGAAGCTGTTTCAGTTCCGCGTTTGTGTAATTATTACTATACCTTTAACTTAGCTGATTCGGGTCCCGAAGCATTTAAAGATGTTCGAGTGCGCAAAGCCCTTGCTTATGCGGTAGACAGAGATGTTATCGTTAAAAATGTTTTAAAGGGTGGCCAGTTCCCTGCCTACAACTTCACACCCGCCGCCACAGCTGGCTTTAAAATGCCCGTTATTGACTATGCTAAATGGAACCAGCAACAGCGTGATGCTAAGGCCGTTGAACTGCTAGCTCAAGCCGGATACGGCAAAGGTTTAAAAACATTAAAGTTTGACATGCTTTACAACTCATCTGAAAAACACAAAAAAGTAGCGACAGTGCTCTCTCAAATGTGGAAGCAGAAGCTAGGTGTGCAAGCCGTCTTAGCCAACCAAGAATGGAAAGTCTTTCTAAAAACCCGGGTGAATACTGCCTTTGAATTAGCGCGTGGGGCTTGGTGCGGTGATTATAATGAAGCATCGACCTTTCTTGATCTGTTGACGACCGAAAGTTCGTACAACCATGGGAAGTGGCAAAAAATCGCAGTGGACGAGTTAATGGCAGCGGCTAAAACCAGCAGCGATGCCAATGTTAATTACACGCAAGTAGAGCAACATATCGCCGATGACATGCCGATAATTCCTATTTATCACTATTCAGAGGCAATGATGCACAAACCTAACTTTAAAGGCTGGCCTTTAAAAAATGTGCAAATGACGACTTATAGCCGTACTTTCTACAAGACAGCACCGTAGCAGTATCAAACATCGCACCTGACGATATAGACCATATCGATCAAATATACCGGTCATCTATTAAGGTGCGATGTCCCTCACTCCCAGCAGCTACAGGTAATTGGTATTCCACCTTTGCTGATAACTTTACCTATTGTATTTAATGCTTATCTATCAATAGCTATCAGGTAATTTAATGTTTATTTTTATTGTACGGCGTATTTTATCTTCAATCCCCACCTTGCTTATCCTCATACTAATTTCCTTTGCATTAATGCGTTTGGCCCCTGGCAGCCCTTTTTCTTCTGAACGAGGAATACCTGCCGATATTTTAGCCAACTTAGAGGCTAAATACGGCTTAGATTTACCTTGGTTTGAACAATTATATTATTACTTAAAAGGCATTATTTTTAGCTTTGATTTTGGCCCTTCCTTTAAGTATACCGACCGCTCAGTCAACGATATTATTGCACAAGGCTTTCCTGTGACCCTCACGTACGGTATTTGGTCATTCATTGTCGCTGTTTCAATCGGTGTTCCTCTAGGTATTATCGCTGCTATTAGACAAAACACGGTGCTTGATTACGCCGCTATAGGTATCTCTATTGGGGCGCAAGTCCTACCTAACTTTGTGATGGCACCTATTCTCGTTATCATTTTCACCCTTTGGCTGGAATTACTTCCTGGCGGCGGTTGGAATGGTGGTCAATGGCAGTATGTCATTTTGCCCATTATTGCGCTTTCTACCAGTTTTATGGCTAGCATCGCGCGCATTGCACGCTCCTCCATGTTGGAAGTGTTGCACGCTAACTTTATCCGTACAGCAAAAGCTAAAGGCGTCCCCATGCGCAGTATAATATTGCGCCATGCGCTTAAGCCTGCCCTCCAACCTGTCATTAGCTATTTAGGACCTGCTTTTGTTGGCATGATCACAGGTTCTGTGGTCATTGACATCTATTTCAGTACCGGCGGTATGGGGCAATTTTTTGTTGATGCTGCTTTAAATCGCGATTATTCGTTATTAATGGGTATCACCATTTTGTTTGGTGTTATGACCATATTATTTAACACTGTTGTTGATATTGCCTATGCCTGGTTAGACCCAAAAATCCGTTTGTGAGTGAGTCGCTTTATGCTAGTAAATAGACAGAAAATGCAAGACATGGCTGACAATATGACAGATTTCACCACTGTCAAAGGTCGCTCTATGTGGCAAGATGCCATGCTTCGTTTCAGTAGAAATACCGCGGCACTAGCCAGTTTATTTGTGTTAGTGTTAATGGTCGCTATCTCATTTATCGGCCCTTATTTAACCCCTTGGGATTATGAAACCGTCGATTGGGCGCTACTGGGGAATGCGACACTGATGGGCGCTCCCTCCATCGAAAACGGTCACTATTTTGGCACTGATGATTTGGGTAGAGATCAATTCTCTAGGGTGATGATTGGCACTAGAATTTCTTTGATGGTTGGTATCATAGGCACCTTAGTCGCTGTTTTTGTCGGGGTGCTCTACGGCGCTGTCTCCGGGTATTTTGGCGGGCGTATTGATAATGTCATGATGCGCTTTGTCGATATTCTTATGTCTATCCCCTATATGTTTATACTGATTATTTTGTTTGTCATGTTCGGGCGCTCTATCTATCTACTTTTTGTCGGATTAGGCTTATTTGCCTGGATGGATATGGCCCGCATTGTGCGCGGCCAAACACTCTCTTTAAAGCACAAAGAGTTCATTGAAGCAGCTGTTGCCAGTGGCGCCTCAGATTTGCAGATTATTATCAGACACATACTGCCTAATTTACTGGGAATAGTCGTGGTATATACCTCGCTGCTTATTCCTCAGCTGATACTCACCGAAAGCTTTATCTCTTTCTTAGGTTTAGGTATACAAGAGCCATTAACGTCATGGGGAGCGCTCATTAACGATGGCGCAAAAACTCTTCAATACGGAACACTCTGGCAGTTACTCTTCCCACTTGGCTTCTTTGTGGCAGGCTTATTTTGCTTCTTTTTTATCGGGGATGGGTTGCGAGACGCATTCGATCCAAAGGACCGTTAGGAAACATTTATGACACATCATAACAATCCCATTCTTGAAGTAGACAATCTCAAGATAAGTTTCGACACCCCGGATGGTCAAGTTCAAGCAGTCAAAGGCGTTAGCTTCAAAATACACGCCGGCGAGTGCCTGGCTATTGTCGGTGAAAGTGGTTCCGGGAAATCACAGACTTTTATGGCGGCGATGGGGCTTTTAGCCCATAACGGGCACGCGCAAGGTAACATTAAATTTGAAAATCACAGTTTGTTGGATCTCACTGTAGAACAACTCAACCATGTTCGCGGCAAGAACATGTCAATGATTTTCCAAGACCCTTTGACCTCTTTGACCCCCCATATGACTATTGTGCAGCAAATGCGTGAAGTAGTTTCGCTGCACATGTCTTTAAGTCGCAGTGCAACAGATAACTTATGCCTTGAATGGCTTGATAGAGTACGCATCGCTGAAGCTAAACACCGGTTACTACAGTATCCCCACCAACTATCCGGTGGCATGCGCCAACGAGTAATGATCGCCATGTCGATGTTGTGCAACCCATCGCTATTGATTGCGGATGAACCAACCACTGCATTAGACGTGACAGTACAAGCTGAGATTCTTGATTTAATGGATGAGCTTAAACGGGAAAATGGCACAGCCATTGCACTTATTACCCATGATATGGGGGTCGTGGCGAGAATGTGCGATAGAGTCCACGTTATGCGTTATGGTGAATATGTTGAAGAAGGCAGTGCCGAGAAAATATTCTATAACCCGCAACACAGTTACACTAAGATGTTATTGGACTCCATGCCACGTATCGATAGCCCAGATCGCGGCACGCAGCAAAAATTAAAAGCTGTCTCGCAGCAGCTAGCTGGCGCTGATTTTTTAAAAGTAGAAGATGTTAAAGTACATTATGATATAGCAATTAGTGGCGGGCTTTGGCCTCAATCTATTCCTTTGAAAGCCGTTGACGGTGTCAGCTTTGAACTGCGCCCAGGAGAAACCTTAGGCATCGTCGGTGAAAGTGGTTGTGGTAAATCCACCTTAGCGCGGGCCGTATTACAGTTAGTTCCTGCTACCGAAGGTAGCGTTACTTGGCTGGGAAAACCTCTGAATGGTCTCAATAGAGCGGCATTAAAGGAAAAGCGCAAAGACTTACAAATAGTCTTTCAAGACCCTCTTGCTAGCTTAGACCCCCGTATGAGTATCAGCGAGTCTATTATGGAACCGCTGCGCAATTTTTCCCCGCATATGACTCGTCAGCAAATGAAACAAGCCGTTATCAAAATGATGATACGTGTCGGTCTAGAGGCCAACATGATAAACCGCTATCCTCATGAACTCTCCGGTGGGCAAAATCAACGGGTGGGAATAGCCAGAGCGATGATCTCACAGCCCAAGTTAGTGATCTGCGATGAGGCGGTATCTGCTTTAGATGTATCAGTACAGGCGCAAATCACCGCCTTATTAATAGATTTACAGCAAGAATATCAATTGTCTATCTTATTCATTTCTCACGATTTAGCGGTAGTACGAGAAGTCTCACACCGGATAATGGTGTTGTATATGGGCCGCGTGGTCGAGTTTGCAGACAGTAGCAAAATTTATACCCAGCCATTACACCCTTATACGCAGCAGCTGATATCCGCAGTTCCTTTGCCTGATCCTAAAGTAGAGCGTCTTAGAAAACCGATAAAAATCCCCGGTGAACTACCCTCGCCTTTGGATCCAAACGCGCAACTAAAGTTTTTGCCATCTAAGCTACAGCAGCAAGCCACAGCTTATATGCCTAAATTATTAGAACTAACGCCGGGACATTTTGTGGCTGAACACGATAGCTTGAGTTCACTGCTTAAAAGTGGCTGATGCATATCAGCTAGCAATTTAAAACAAATAAAGAATAGTTAATTAGCGCTTTATCGGGTTTAGCAATATAGTGAAATAAAGTTATGCTACTGATTAAACTTCAGGCCTGCTTACAATAAAGCTTGCGACAAGAATAAATAATAACAATAGTCCTAATACAACCATCATATTAGCATAAAGTATAAAGATCAGAGCCCAGCTCAATGTCAGCATAATGACCGCTGTTATTTTGGACTGCCGCGAGATTGCCCCGTGCTTCTCCCAGTTGGTTAACTGTTTGCCGAAATAGCGATGGGAGTATAGCCACTGATGCAATCGCTGAGAGCTTCTCGCTGCCAGCCAAGCCGCTAGCAAGAGAAACGGCACTGTAGGCAGCAAAGGTAAAAAAACACCAATGATCGCTAGCCCCAAGGCAATATAGGCAAAAATTAGGGTAACTAGTCGTTTCATAGCCGCTTAATACTCCGCTCTATGCAATTTGAGTCACCTATTCTGTATTGGCCTGCTAACAATGAAGTGTAATTCAAGCTAGAGGTAGCTAAAAAGGACAGAGGCATTGGGCATGTATTTCTTGGCCACTGCTAGGATGTTTAAATATAATTTCACTGGCATGTAACAGCAGTCGCTCGGCCATCTGTTCGCTACCGGCGTGCTTGTACAGATCACAACCCATAATTGGGTGTCCAATTTCCAGACTGTGAATTCGCAACTGATGAGTTCGCCCTGTCATTGGGGTGTATTGCACTAGCGTTCTCGCAGGTTGTTGATAGCGAGTCAAAACTTGGTAATCACTCTGAGCATGTTTGCCACTGAACTCACATATTTTGACGCGGGGGAAAAGTATTTTATCTTTAGCGATCGCAGCTGTAATCTGTCCTTGGTCTTTAGCTACCCTACCTGCCAGCATCGCTTTATAGTGTTTTTCAATGGTGCGTACTTGGAACTGTTTATTGAGGCTTTTCACTGAAGCAGCATTCAGCCCTACCAGCATAATTCCCGATGTGCCAAAATCCAATCTATGCACGAGCTTTGCCTGAGGGAATGCGGCAGTCACGCCTTCCTGACCATGCACTAAACGGTAGTGTACCGAATCCCAGTTTAGAGGGTTTTTTCCCGACAAGCTGAAAAGACCACTAGGTTTATTAATGAGTAATATATCTGCGTCTTGGTACAGTATTTCGATAAATTCATGACAAATAGGCGCGATAAAATTGTCGACTATTTGCTGAGTTGGTAATGGGGCACCGCCCATATCTCTACCTCTGTCATATCCCGTTAATATTAAGCTTGTATATATAGCACCATACTTTATATATTGTCGGTTGGATTACAACTATTTATAAGCGTCGCTATGCGTTGGTGGTTATTAATCAATCATTATTGGCAGAACTTACCATTGTGTTAGTTAATGACTTAAAAACAAGCAACCAATTGGACCACAAGAGGTTAAATTGATCACATTAATGAGAGTACTACTGACAACAGCTACCTTGTTTATATCTTTTGATACATTCGCTCTAAGTATCATCTCGCTACAGCAAGGTGTTAATAATATCGATCTGAATAATGATGGACTCACTGATTATGTATTGGTAGCGCAATACGATAACAACAAATCACACCCTAGTGACACCATCACATTTTATGTGCAAAAACCAGAGGGTGGCTTTAGTATAGTGCCCAGCATTGTAGAGGGTGAATTCAGTTACTTTAGTCTCTCTTTATCTGGTAGCAATGTGATGATCAGTGGCTTGTCGCTAGTGCGCAATGGCACTGTAGTCTATTTCACTACCGCTGATAAAAGCGTTATTAGTGCTTACGATAAACACCCAATTCACTATAGCTTCTATCAATTACTTGAAAATGATGATCATCCGGGTGTGCCATTATATCAATGGTACAAGGTATCCAGTGCGAGCAGTAATCAACCATACTTATCAGTAGAAGAGTCTTTCAAAGAACTTGAAAAACTCTCACTTGTCATTCAAAAGATCAGTAGTGATTAACGATCATATTCTGCCAAGACTTTCTATTTCAAGCTAACGTTAATTTTCTTGGCTGACCACCGATTAAGGTAATAAAGCTGAAATTAAAGCATTGACTGCTAGCTCGCCTTGTTTTGAAAAAGGTCTTGATTGACCACCGATTAAGGTAGTAACGCTGAAATTAAATCACTGACTGCTAGCACGCCTTGTTTTGAAAAAGGGATGGTTGCCACTGATGTTTTTATAGCGCCATTAACACTATAATCGGCTTTTTGTGTGCTAAATGCACGTTTCGCGGCTGTCACAAAGCCACTGCTATTGAGTTGGATGGGCAGCGTTACTATTTGTGTGGTTTGCGCAGCTAGCATTTTATCCGATGTTGCCGACAACGAGCCAATGGCTATGTTGTTGAGCTTAAAATCGCCGCTGATGCCTGATATCGGCAGGGGAAATATGTTTGGATTGTAAAGCGATACATCAAAAACCACGCTTTTGTCTTTGACCGAAAATGCCTGTAACGAAACACCTCTCACTTCTGGCGGTTGGATCAGGTTTTTGACGAAACTATCACTGATGACATTGTTATTACAGCCAAATAGTGAAAGGGATATAAGGATAGTGAACAGGTATTTTTTCATTTTTTATCTCAATTTCTCAGGAAAATAACATCCCATAATCTTACTGCATAACCAATTTATCAGCATAGAGAATAAAGCTCTAAATAGGCTAAACAATTGTCACGATAGATTAAATATTTCAATTCAACTGTTTTGTAGGCTTTCTAAGGCAGTCATTCCTTTATACCAATGACGCATCATGTAATAATCCGCAATGCGGTTGCTTATCTAAAAACATTGACCATTTTATGATCCATATTGGCATTGATAGTTTCAGGAATAACATGGAAAAAAAGACAGCCTGTAGTGGCTGCGACTTGCTAATCGAACTACCCAACAAGGTACCTTTTAGCACCAAGCTTTGCTGCCCACGCTGCCATCACACTTTAACCCGAGGTCATAAAAACGCACTTGATTACACTTTGGCAATTTCAATTAGCTGCCTGTTTTTACTCGTTTTTTCTCTAAGTTTTAATTTCTTATCGTTTGAATCTAACGGTCAGTTTCGAGAAATCATGTTATTTGAAACGACTCTGGAACTGTATCAAAAAAAGTTTTATTTTTTGGCATTATTAGTCTGTTTATTGACCATTGTTTTTCCTGCCAGCTATTTGTTATTACTGCTAACTATCTTAGTCCCTGTTAAATTTCAAACACTCTTTAGCCGTTCGCAAACAACCGCAGCTAAACATCCTATTTATATTATGCGTATGCTCAATAGACTTGCACCTTGGATAATGGTCGATGTCTTCCTGATCGGCGTTTTGGTAGCGTTGATAAAAATGTGGTCTTTGGCGACGTTAAGCTTTGGTATTTCCTTTTGGTCTTATGTTATTTTTGTATTGATGTTCAGCTATGTGTTGTATTGCGCTGATCAACAAAAACTTTTCCACTGGGTGCGCAATGACCATTAAGTATTCACAAGGCTCTGCTGCTGCAAGCGATTTAAGCTGCTGCAAGATTTGTGCACAATTAAACGATGCCGCACTAGTAAAATGCCAGTATTGTGGCGAAAACATCTCTTTGCGCACCCCTTTCAGCATTCAAAAGACATTGGCACTTTTGCTTGCCTCAATGGTTTTCTATGTCCCGGCTAACTTATACCCGATCATGAATACCACTGTGTTAGGTGCTCAAGTTGAAAGTACTATTTTATCGGGCATCTTATTGTTTCTCGACGAGGGGGCTTATTTTGTAGCGGCTGTTATTTTTATTGCCAGCATTGTTATACCGCTCTCTAAGATGCTAGCGATAATATGGCTGTGCATTTGTGTTAGCTCCAGCAAATCCATCAAACATCAAGAACTGACTAAGCTTTATGCGGTAACGGAGTTTATTGGCAAGTGGTCGATGGTGGATGTTTTTGTGGTTGCCATCTTAGTAGCACTGATTCAAGTAGGTAATTTAATGGTAATATCACCGGGACTTGCAGCTATTTCGTTTTCTATTGTGGTTATATTAACCATGTTGTCAGCGCAGAGTTTTGATTCAAGGTTGTTATGGGATAAGGCAGAGCGTTAATGACAGACACAATTGAATTTAGCCCCGCGAAGCAGCAGACAAAAAATTCCGTCTCGATGATTTGGATAGTACCACTGCTAGCGATATGCATAGGCGGCTGGATGATCTTTCAGCAATGGCAAAATAAAGGCGTCATTGTTGAAGTATCCTTTGAGAGCGCCGAAGGTTTAGAAGTAGGTAAAACAAAAATTAAAAGCCGCAATGTTGACATAGGTACTTTAATTGATGTGCGTTTTAACGATGACCGTAAACGTATTATCGCTCGTATTGAAATTGAAAAATCAATGGCTGATTTTTTGCGCACTGACAGTCAGTTCTGGATAGTAAAACCTAGAATAGGTACAAATGGCATCAGCGGTATAAGTACCATATTTTCCGGTGCATACATTGAAGTGTACCCTGGGACTTTTAAAAGTGCTTCGCAAAATTTCATCGGCCTTGAGAGTCCTCCCATTACAGAGCTTGGTGCTGCCGGGCTACATTTAACGCTCAACGCAAGTCATGGCAGTAGCTTATCTGTAGGTGACCCCGTTATTTTCAGAGGATTCACGGTCGGTAAAATCTTAACTTACGCGTTTGATACCAGTGAAAGACAGGCAAAATATAATATTTTTATCGCTGCACCTTATGACTCATTGGTCACTAACAACAGCCATTTTTGGAATACTGGCGGTTTTTCGTTAGAGAGCAGCACCAAGGGTATTAAGTTAAATGTTGCCACCGTTGAAGCTTTTATCTCTGGGGGGGTGGAATTTGATGTCCCGGATGATTTGGCGCTGGGCGAACCTGCTAAGCAGTATAAAAACTACCCGCTGTATGCATCCAAAGATGAGGTGTTAGAGAACCGCCTGTATCAATCGTTTGAATATGTCGTATTGGTCTCTGATTCCGTCAGAGGCTTAGTAAAAGGGGCACCCGTTGAATACAGAGGGATCAGAGTTGGCTCGGTGATATCCCCTTATTTAAGCGTTCAACAAAGCCATGAATTAAAAATTGAAAATGCCCAAGACGTTCAACAAATACCTATTTTGATTAAAATTGAACCTGAAAGGCTAATAGGGCAAAGTGATACTGAAGAGGTCGAAAATTTTAATAGTGACTTTATTGAAAACGTTAAAGCGGGGCTCACTGCCAGTATTGAGAGCGCTAATTTACTAACAGGTAGCTTATTGATAAATTTAGACTTTAACGGTGACCAACAACCCTCTTTAGAGAAGTTCGGGCCTTACATTCAAATTCCTAGTACGCGTCAGGGAATCGCAAAAATACAAGACAGCATTGAGCAGTTCTTAGACAGTGTCAATAATCTTCCCTACGACCAAATAGCGTCTGAAACCACCCTGTTATTAGGTTCAGCCGACAAAACTTTAAAATCTCTACGCTCGTCAATTTATAATTTGAACCGTTTGCTGAAAAATAAAGATACCCAGCAGCTTTCGCAAAACCTCAATCTCAGCATGCTTGAGTTACAAAAAACCTTAAAGGGCTTGCAGCCACAATCAGGGGCTTACCGAAAGATCGAGAAAACCATGTTTAAATTACAAAAAACACTGGATGATTTACAACCTATGCTCAAGCGAATTAATAACAATCCAAGCACCTTAATTTTCAGCTCCCCACGGAACGCGGATTTGGAGCCCAAGAAAAAATGATTAAATCCTCTCTGTTATTGATAACAAGTTTGGTATTGCTGGGATGCTCAACACTAGAAACTGAGAAACCGGTTAGCTATTATGTATTGGATGCAAAGCCCAGTGCATTAATCAAAAAACGCATCCGCAGCCTTTATAAAGTGAACCCTATTGCCCTACCCGATTATCTCAACCAGCCAAACATTGTTTTACGTGATCAAAGCCAACGCTTGCATATCGCTTATTATCATAGCTGGGCGGATGATTTAGCCAGTACTATTCGCAGAGTGATCATCAGCGAATTGAATAACGCCAAAAACACTGCGCGCTTTAAAGCGCGCTGTACATACTGCGATTCAATCACTGTCACACTTGACCATTTTTACCCAACCACACAGGGAGAGGTAATTTTGTCAGGCTTCTATCAGATAGAAAAGCGAGATAAAACAAGCTATAGCCAAGACTTCTTTATCAAAGTCGATCTAGACGAAAATGGCTATGAACACGCCGTTAAAAAAATGCGTGCGGCATTAATTGCCTTAACACTTAAGATCAATAAACAGTTGTAGAGCAACACGATGTACATGCTTTAATCATCATTAACTTAACAATGGCATACTTCAATCAGCGGTCAAATAACCAACTGCCCTGCAGCGGGCATGTCACTATATATCAGGCTATATTCCAGTGCTTTATTTCACTAAAATACCTTTAGGTATTCGCTATATTTTACTCTCAGCGTTAGGTTTTGCACTAATGTCCAGCTTTGTAAAATTGCTCAGCAGTTATCATATCCCAATACTCGAAATTGTTGCTGTGCGCTCGCTTGTTTCACTGTTGCTGTGCTTTGTTGATATCAAACGAAAAAATATCGCCGCCTTAGGCCACCATCGACTGTTACTTTTTGCACGTGGCGCAATCGGGACGCTCGCACTGATCTGCGTCTATTATAGTGTCACGACTTTGCCATTGGCAGAGGCCACTATTTTGCAGTATAGCCACCCCATTTTTACCGCCCTTCTAGCCATTTTTTTTCTAAAAGAGCGCATCCATAACTCTACTCTTATTTGCATTGCTCTATGTATTGTAGGCTTAGTCTTCATTGTAGACCCCACAACCGCCTTTGAAACAACCGCCAAACTCCCCCTGTTTAGCGTCTCTATAGCATTATTGGGCGCTTTGGGTAGCGCTGTCGCTTATATCATTGTTAAACAGCTTAGCACCCAAGAAGACAGCTCTGTGATTATTTTGTACTTCCCATTGGTGGCCTTGCCGTTTTCGCTGATACTGTTGGGCAATCAGTTTGTCATCCCCAGTGGCGAAGCCCTTCTCTTGATGATTTTTGTGGGGGTATTTACCCAAGTCGGTCAGTTAGGTTTAACAAAAGCATTGCACTATGATGAGGCCAGTAAAATAACCGCTTTTTCCTACGTGCAAGTCATCTTTGCGATGGTGTTAGGCATACTTTTATTTAATGAAATCCCTTCTTTCTGGACGTTAATCGGTGGCGTCTTTATTTTGGGTGGAGCATTGATCAATGCACTCGGCCTTTTCGACAAAAACCTCAAAAAATAGGCTCAGCACATGGCGCTGATAATACAACCCTATAAATCGTCCATATAACTGCAGTAATCTGCTGTTGATTCTGCTTTAATAGCCCCTTTTAAATTAAGTGATACAAGGTAGAGACAATGGCTTACGAACTAACCGGAAAGGTTAAATTAATTCAAGATCCACAAACCTTTAACAGCGGTTTTACTAAGCGTGAAATGGTTGTCACGGTCGAGGAAGGAAAGTATCCGCAGGATATAAACATTGAGTTTGTGCAAGATAAAGCCAGCTTACTCGACAGCGTTCAGCCGGGACAGCAGGTCACAGTGATGTTCGATATTCGCGGGCGCGAATATAACGGCCGCTATTTCAATAACTTGGTAGGCTGGAAGATACAAAGTGCTTCCGCATCGGACCCGTACGATCAGACACCGCAATACGATAACATGCCCACCGATTACGGAGATGACGTGCCCTTTTAACAGCTCGTTTAATTTCCTAATCAAGCGATGGCTAAACGAAAAAAAGCGCACCACTAAAGTGGCCCGCTTTTATCGTTATCGATCAATTAGCTATAAATATTAGATATCAATCACATCAAATGGGACTAAGGTCTCAACATCTTGATCATAGTCAATGCCTTCGATACCAAAACCAAATAGTTTCAAAAATTCAGCTTTATAATAGGCGTAATCAGTGGTGTCAAAAACGTTTTCATCACTGACCTTAGCCCAAATGTCTTTACAGCGTGCTTGTATGTCAGCGCGTAATTCCAGATCATCCATGCGGTATCTGTTGCCTTCATCGTAAACGACATCATCGCTGCACAAAGCGGTACGGAACAATCTATCGATTTGCTCTATACAACCCTCGTGAACATTGCTCTCTTTCATCACTTTGAACACCATAGATAGGTATAAAGGCATCACTGGGATGGCTGAGCTCGCTTGAGTCACCACTGATTTAAGCACAGCAACATTAGCTTGACCGCCAATAGCTTTCATTTGCTGGTTTAATACAGCGGCTGTTTCATCTACGTGTTGCTTGGCGCGACCAATTGTACCGTGCCAGTAGATAGGCCAAGTGATATCAGAGCCCATATAACTATAAGCAGTAGTTTTACAGCCTTCTGCCAAGACACCCGCATCGGCCAGAGCATCCATCCACAACTGCCAATCAGCGCCACCCATCACCGTTACAGTATCGGCAATTTCTTGCTCTGTGGCAGGCTCTACCTGCGCATCAAACAAAGTATCTTTGTTGGTGTTAAGTGCGGTTGACTGATAGGGCTGATCGATAGGTTTGAGTGTAGAGCGCACCAATTCACCGGTATCAGGTAGCTTACGCACGGGAGAAGCCAGTGAGTAGATCACCAAATCGACCTGGCCCAAATCTTCTTTAATAAGCGCAATCGTTTTTTCTTTGGCTGCATGACTAAAAGCATCGCCATTTAAGCTTTTTGCATACAAGCCTGCTTTTTCAGCTTCAGCGGTGAATGCAGCACTGTTATGCCACCCAGCAGTACCTGGCTTTTTCTCAGTAGCTGGCTTTTCAAAAAACACACCAATTGTCGCAGCACCACTGCCAAAAGCAGCGGTAATTCTTGATGACATACCGTAACCACTGGAAGCGCCGACAATTAATACACGCTTAGGCCCATCTTTTATCTCGCCATTATTTTTAACATAGGCTATTTGCTCACGGACATTCGCTAAACAACCTTCAGGGTGGGTAGTCGTACAAATAAAGCCGCGAATTTTTGGTTTAATAATCATACTTATGTGCTTCTCTTAATTAATTCAACTGGGGCTAAGATACCTTATTTTCCAACAATTGAAAATTGCTAATCCCACCTGAGAAGGCTTAAGCTCAGGCTCGTGCTTAATATTACTTTAAAAGCGTCTTTTTAGTGAAATATTCCGCCAGCCGATTGGCTCTTTTAATGCAGCTGTTACAATAGCAAATTAGCTCACCCTCAGTTGTTGGCATGCCAACTGCACTCTATCAATAAATATCCGTTGTATAACAACGCTGAGCACACATTTACAGGAGAATAAATTGACACATAAACACGGCTACTATTTAGAAGATTTATCCATCGATATGTCGGCAAGTATGGAAAAAACCATTTCAGCACAAGATGTCGATCTGTTTGCCTCGCTATCTGGTGACAACAACCCTATCCACCTAGATGACGAATATGCAAAATCCACTAGCTTTGGCCAACGTATTGTCCATGGTATGTTCAGTGCAGCGCTAATATCAGCAGTTGCCGGTACCAAGCTACCAGGATCAGGTGGCGTATACTTATCTCAATCGTTAAAGTTTCGCAAACCTATCTTCATCGGCAACACCGCTGTCGCGACATTGACGGTGACGGATATTAATGAGCGCCGGGGCAGAGTTACAATGCGCACAGATGTGCATGTCGAAGGAAAGTTAGCCGTCTCGGGAGAAGCTATTTACTTGGTCGACAAACGTCCTAATTCTTGATTTATTTCTGACAGAAAATATCAATAAATAACAAACAGTTAGGACAATAATAACTGTTTGTTATTTGCACATCCAATGTGTATTCAAAACCCTCGCCGGATATTGGCTGTACCTCTTTCCTAGAATCTACTGACATTGAGGTTCCCAGATGAGATTTTTTTAGTGAAGGCACCATTATAAACACTGGCAGTGTGTATCCCTGCACAGTGGTTTATTAAGCTGACACTTATTGCTTTTCAATGTCATACTCGGCTTACAATGACGTAATTTTTGCTCTCTCGTATTGGTTTAATAGTTAAACTGTAATTACGCTTTCTAAACTCTTTTCTTTATTTCACTTGTTTTACGAGGGAGATGCACTCGCTGAAACGGTACTTTCAAGTAATGATACTTTCCTTGGTGCTTCCGAAAATGAAACTTTTTGGGGCTATAAGAGAGTGATGAGATATCTGCAGGTGGGGGAATTGACTACATTAATAGTGAGGCTGGATTAAATGCAGCTAATTTTTCTTCTTTGTTTAGCGACGACACTTTACTTATCACTTTTGTGTTGTAACTGGTTGATCGAATCTCAAGAACCGTTTTTAACGGGCTAGCCTGATAAACTGGCCGCATCTATGCAAACACGCCAGCATTGATACCGTGGAGGATTGGCGTTTAAGTGAATGTCGTTTTTCTGGGCTGAGCTCTACCGTGGTTTTGCGCCGCTGGTCGTTACGGGCTCAGGAAGCAGTTTTGCCTGCTCAGTCAGTTTGTCTACCGCAACTTTTGTTTTCGCCATATCGAGGATGAGCGCTCGCTCGCGCTGTTCGGCCCAGCGGAAGACTTCCAACCAAAGGCTGATCAGTGTACTTAGCTTGATCGCGCTTCGTTGGGTTGCGCTTAATTCCGCCATTTTCGGATTGTTCTTGATGGATTTGTCAATCATGCTAGAGATATCATTGCGCAATTTGTTGAGTTTGCCTTTTGCCGACGCTCGGCAAATGGTTTTCATATAAGGCTTGTTCGCAGGCATGTTTGCTTGCAGTCCTTCATTAACAGCCTTCGCGAACGCACGCTCATAATCCGACATCGCATTCCATTCTTCGTAGCGCTGACGGAGTATCGTGGGATTGTAGGTTGGCTTCATTCCGGTCTGGCTTTTGAAGTCCGATTTGAAAGCGGTGAAAAATAGAAACTGGGCACCGGCGCGTACCACGTCTTGCCTAAATAAATGAGGTGCTACCATCAATGGGTGGGCTGCGATCCGCGCTGTGCTGCCAACTGCCACCACTTCTGCTGTAAGCGCAGGGACTGCCGCGGCGCCTTCTGATACGAGCGGAGCGTATACTGCGATTGGTGCACGCCACACCTGCACCCCACCAGTCAACAAACGTCCAGCCTGACCAGCACGGGCAAATATTGCAAGCTGCGCACCAAATCCGACACCAAGGGTTGCTATTAACATAATCGTATTAAATATGACAAAGCGAGTGGTTTTATCCAGATCTTCGATAGTTTGCATGCAGTCATTCGTGACGGCGGCGTCTTGTGCGCTTTTTGTCCAACGCAGCGCTAACATTTTAACGCGCTGAATATTGTTGAGCGTACAGGCATCGCCCTGCCATTTACCAACCTTTTCGGCAAGTCGCTTCCATATCAATTCTTGATCGCTGGATTCTGGCATGGGTTTCCTCCTGAATATCAAGTTGCGGGTCAATAAGCCGACACTCAACAAGTATAACGCGTGCCTCTATTTTGCGCCCGTTCTAAACACATATCAACCCTTGTGGACAAGCTGTGCTGTTGATTGAGTATCACAAGTACAGCGGGCGTTTTTTTCAATAAAATCCAATAATCCTATACTGTAGCGATAAAATAATGCGGTCAATAACAGAAATCCAGAGCAGGCACACCGTGTTCACATTGGCTGTTTTATTGAGATTCACCTTGATGCAGTGACTGTCTGGGTCCAGACCCAGATTGCAGAATTGGTAAACACATATAACAATAATAATTGGGGTACTTTGAATACTAGTTTTCACTGAAAGATCATTTATTGCGAATATTTTTCAAGTAAAAACGTCCTTCTTTTGCAACACATTTTTCGAAAATTATTGATAAACGTCAGTTACTGTTCGTTATTTGTACTTGTTTTTAGGTTTTTAAGCTGTATTATTGTTCCTGAACCTTTGGAGCAGATATTATATTTGCTTCTGAGCATCTTATAGCAGTAACTCATAATTACTGCTGTGCGTAAGCTTAAGTAAACTCAATTTTGAGTGCTTAAACTTATCAATGACTAACATTGGACGGTGCATATGAACACTCAATATATCTCAAATTCCCCTTTTATCACCTGTATTGAATTACTCCCTGAGCTTAGAATTTTAAGTCAATTTCTGCTTGACTCCCCTTCTACAAATTTCAGATTTCGTCCGAAGCCATAAAATCCAGTCGCACAATATTACTGAATTTTAATCTTTAACGAGCCATTCAATGTTCACGCCTGCGCTGAAAATACTTAGCCGAGCAGCTGGAACATATTTTATTTAAAGCGGTACGAAATTATGAAAAATTATCAGAATACACAAACAAATAATACAGGCGTTGACCTTGCTGCACATGCAGAAACTATGCTTGAAACCGATACTCAGAGCGATGATAACGAGTCTATCGACTCTAATACTGGAACCACTACATTGCCTATCGACGAATTAATAGCTTTCCCTGAGCCTTTGGAATATGACGGCGAATACTCAGATCACTACATGGACGACATTTCGGGAGAACATGTCGATGGGGAAACTAGTGATTCAGGGAATGACGAGGAAGAACATAACGAGTCTGTTGGAGATCCTGGTGAGTATGAAAGTGGAGATGCAGATGACCCAGCCGATAGTGACCATCAAGATGATGATGATGATCATGATCACGGTCACGGTCAAGGACATGGCTATGGTCACTATGATCATGGTCAAGGGCATGGCTACGGACATGATAAAGGTCATGGAGATGAACAGCCAGATGATCTGGATCATGATGAAGACACCGAGCTTGACGATGCTCCAGAACATAATGAAGAGATTGAGCTTGGCGATGCCCCAGTACATGACGAAAACTTAGAGCTTGGTGATAGCCCTGAGTATGACGATGCCCCAGAACATGACGATAGCTTAGAGCTTGGTGATAGCCCTGAGCATGGAGAGGAGCTGATACTTAACGATGACAACTTAAATGACAGCGAAAGCAAT
>Ga0105358_10000095_pt1 | contig 34287 bp, 27 predicted proteins | sample GOMGulsemesocosm_5_FD_83509 | JGI IMG/M metagenome (GOLD analysis project Ga0105358, IMG submission 83509) | Methane-oxidizing microbial communities from mesocosms in the Gulf of Mexico - GOM15C Gulf of Mexico | ecosystem: Environmental > Aquatic > Marine > Cold seeps | place: Gulf of Mexico... | reverse complement strand
GCTTATCTTTCCATGTATCAGACGTTGCTACAGTAATATTTGCTACTGCACCACCATTTGGCATAAAACGTACCTCAGGATCTTTACCTAAGTTACCTAAAATTGTTACTTTATTTACACCCGCCATGAAAAATCCTATTAATTGTGCACTTCTAAGACAAGGTGAATACCAAATAAACAACTTATACTAGAGTTAGAAAAATTTTATTAAGGGAGCAATTCTATAGGGAGAACCGATCAAATTCGAGTGCTTTTTACATTTAAAAGCTATTTATTTTTAGCTAGTTGATTTTGCTAAGTTTAGATTACTCTCGCTTCATATAAATGCTGTGTTAACTCTGCCTTAATATCATCCGGTATTTTTTGCGACTTTTGAGTTTGGTAATCAAAATGCACCATAGCAGCGGTGCCCGACACACATTTTTGCCATGTTGCCAAAGTTCTTGATATACATCAAACGATGCAACACCAATTCGACTAATAAAAGTTCGCACTTCAGCGTCTTGCCCGTAAAACAACTGTCCGTGATATAAAGCATCTATTTTAGCTGCCACTTTTGAAGCGATAGAGCAGGAGTAAATAAATGAAAAATAGGCTCTCTTGCTCCCTAAAACCATATAGGAGCGTAGGTATTATTGATGTGACCAAGTGCATCAGTATCACTAAATCGTGGGGTGATTGTTGCTGTATACATTGATTATTTATCTCTACTTTTATTAAGATATAACGGCTATAGTAACCTTAGATTACAAAAATCAGCTTACTCACATAAGAAAATAAAAATGAATAAACACATCCTATTATGTAGCCTATTTATTAGTTTATTTGCCATTTCCAATATAACCTATGCTAAAGGGGGCCAAAGTGCTCCAGATCGAATCGAAGGCGACGGACCTTATAAGCGCCTAATATTACGAGGCGGCATTTTGGTAACAGGTGAAGGCGCCCCTGCTCGTGGACCTATGGACATTGTTATTGAAAATGATCGTATAATCCAAATTGTAAATGTAGGTAACCCTGGTGTGCCTATCAAATCAAAACGTCGTCCTATCGCAAAGAAAGGGGATAAAGAATTAGATATAACAGGTCAGTATGTGTTGCCCGGCTTTATCGATATGCATGGCCATATTGGTGGTAGTGCAGACAACATTCCTGCGGAATATGTATTTAAATTATGGCTTGCTCATGGCATAACTACCGTACGTGAACCCGGTAGTTTTAATGGCATACCCTGGGTTATGGATCACGTTAAACGCAGTAACAATAACACTATTACAGCCCCACGTATTATCCCATATTTTGGTTTTGGCTTAGGACAAAAAGAATGGATAACAACACCAAAACAAGCCCGTGATTGGGTTAAATCCATTGCTAAGAAAGGAGCAAAAGGGATTAAGTTTTTTGGCGCGCCACCTGAAATTATGGCGGCAACTTTAAAAGAAGCAAAAAAACAAAAACTGGGTAGTATGATGCACCACGCCCAATTAGATGTAACTAATATGAATGTAATTGATTCTGCACGTTTAGGATTGACGACCATGGAGCATTGGTACGGATTACCTGAGGCTTTATTTGAGCATCAACATATTCAAAACTACTCTCCTGACTATAACTATAACAATGAACAAGACCGATTTGGTGAAGCTGGTCGATTATGGTTACAAGCGGCGAAACAAGGCAGTGAAAAGTGGCAACAAGTTCGTGATGAGCTACTCTCCTTAGATTTTACTTTGAATCCCACATTTACCATTTATGAAGCAAGTCGAGATTTAATGCGAGAGATGAATGCCGACTGGCATAAAGACTACACCTTGCCTACGCTATGGAATTTCTTTCAACCAAGCCGATATGCCCATGGCTCATATTGGTTTGATTGGACTACTGATGATGAAATAGCGTGGAGGAAAAATTTTCAGCAGTGGATGAGCTTTATTAATGATTATAAAAATCATGGTGGCCGAGTGACTGCGGGATCTGACTCTGGCTATATTTTTAAAATTTATGGTTTTGGTTATATTCGCGAATTAGAATTACTACGAGAAGCAGGCTTTAATGCCTTAGAGGTGATTCAAGCGGCAACAATAAATGGCGCAGAGGCATTAGGAATGGCAGACGAAATCGGCTCTATTCGCGTTGGTAAAAAAGCTGATTTAGTTATTGTGACTGAAAACCCATTACGTAATTTTAAAATACTTTATGGCACAGGGCATTTTCGCCTAAATGAAGAGAATAAACCTACCCGTGTTAGCGGTATTAAATACACAATAAAAGACGGTATTATTTATGATGCTAAGTCATTACTAACAGACGTTAGAGCAATAGTTGAATCAGCCAAACAACAGGAATAAACTAGATAAAAATGTCTTAACCTTTCAGTAAGCGCTATAATCAAGCTATAGCGGTTGTTACCTTTAGCAGTTTACCTAGGGATTCACTATATCAATTAGTAATAAAAGTATTCTTACACCTATCAAATGGTTTTTTCTCTCCGTATTAATAATAAGTATTACGGCATCGAACGCTCATGGACAAGAAAAAATTTGTTCGCAGGGTATTCAAAAAGTTATCTTCAAGCCACAAACTATTTTTGATGAGAATGAGCAGGGGTTTTCCGCGGTTCATCGCTGGGCTAATGCTATTCATGTAGACACAAAAAAACTAACACTAGAAAATGAAGCCGCTTTTTTCATTGAAAAATGTAATAAAAACTTTGCTGATATGGCTGAATTAGAAAGGCATTTACGCAGTCGAAAATATCTACGTGATGCTAAAGTAACCAGTGATGAAATGGTAGAAAATATCACAGTAACCACGTGGGACAACTGGTCATTAATGCCAACGATAAGTTTTGGTAGACAAGGCGGTGAAAGTACCTATAGCTTCGGTGTAAAAGAGCGTAATTTACTGGGATTAGGGATTGATGCCGAAATTCAAACGTATAAAAACTCACAACGCAAAGGCTATAAATTAAAAAGTACCATTCCATTATTTCACAAACAAAATATTGATTTAAAATTACGCTTTGCAGACAACGATGACGGCACTCAACAATCGTTATTCTTACAAAAACACTTCGCTAGCTTCTATACCCGCTATGCTTATAACTTTGGTTTTGATGAAGAGTCACGTAACGATACCGTTTATCAAAATGACAGTGAGCTAGCAATATTTTCTCATAAAATTAGTTTTAAAAATGCCGAATTTGCTTGGCTTGATTTCAATAGCAAAAGTGCATTATTAAGATACCGTATCGGTATGACTCAAGATCAACATAAGTTCTCTACTGTAGACGGCACTGATGATAGTAATAATTCAGCGTTTACACCACAAGATAGAGACTTTATCTACCCTTGGTTGGGTATTGACTACATAGAGAAAGACTTTAAAAAACTGACTAATATCCATTTGATCACTCAAATAGAAGACTTTAATCATGGCTGGCAATTTAGCTCTCGCTTAGGGGTTAGCGATGGGTCAAAAGAAAATAATGCTTGGGCTTTATTTCAAGCAAATATAGACAAGGGTTTTGAAATTCATGATAAAGCGTTATTACTCATGAACATAACCCTCAATGGTGACATTTACGAGCAGCAAGATCATCGATTATTACTTAGTCTAAGTACTGAGTATTTCTATAATCTCGATCCAAACTGGGGGTTTTATTTCAGTAATACCAATATCGTCAGTAAAAACCAGTACCTTGATCAGCCTGTTACTATAGGCGGAAATACTGGTTTACGCGGATTGCCTTTGCAATATCAACATGGCAAACATAGTGTAAAGTTCACTAGCGAAATACGCTATTACCCACATATCAATTTATTTAAATTATTTGATTTAGCTGGTGCCGCCTTCTTAGATACAGGCAAAGCTTTTGGTGATTCAGAAACAGATAACAGTGAAGATGCTTGGTTATACTCTGTCGGTATCGGTGCTAGACTTTATTCACCTCATTCAGCAGGAAGCCATCAAGTGATCCACATTGATTTTGCCTTCCCACAAAGTAATAATCCTGACATTGATAGCTTTGAAATTAGGGTTGAAGCAAAACAATCTTTTTAACTCTACAACAAGCTTATTATAGGGAACAGTAATAACAAAATCACAGAAAACGCTTTAAAACACGATCTATTTGGGTAAGGCGTATCTTTTTAAGCAGTTTTTTTGGCTTATCAGGGTAATCACTAACACTTTCTATTTCACTATAATGAGTAATAGGTTTAACATATTCCATAATATTGATCAGTTCAGCAGAGACTTTAAGCATCAACCCTTGTGAGGGATCATCAAGCAACAATCCGTTCTCTAAATCCAATGACCAAGCACGCGGATTCAAATTACTTCCGGTTAATAAGTGATAACGCTCATCACTGATAATCCCTTTCAAATGAAAGCTATTCTTTTCATTTTGCCATACATTTATATTTAGTAATCCATTATCAATAAAGTGCTGATATCTTTTTACAAAGCGTTTTAATAGCACCTCATAAACATAAGGCACAATGCCTATGGCAGTAAATTCGTTGTCATCGGCAATATAAAAATCATTAGCAGTTTTATCTCCCACAATAATAGTTATTTTTACGCCACGCTTTAGTGCTTTAATCACATCACGCGCCAGCACAGGCGGCAAATTAAAGTAAGGAGTTAAAATTAATAGCTTTTGTTCTGTGTTTTTGATGGTTTGGCGAATAACCTTATTTAACTGATTTTTTCGTCGCCCATAACCAACCAAAGGCGTGATTGATATTGGGTTAGTAACAACACCAGACTCTTTATTGTTATCTGTAAACGCTACTTTATAAGCTGATTTTTTTAACAATGATTTCAACGCAATAATATTACGTCTTTGCTGTGCTTGGTTTGGTAAATTAGGCTCATTTAATAAAGGAGCTAAATTTGATTTTACAAAAGTATCGGTTAAATAATGACAAAAGCTACTCGCTAGCGGCGCGCAATTAATTCGATAATAACGATCTAAGCGATACCGTGCTCCCTGCTGCATATAAATATCATTAATGCTAGCACCAGTATAAAAAAGCACATCATCAAAAACCATACCTTTTAAGTGCAATACACCAAACAATTCTTTGGGTTTTACAGCAATACCATAAATTTCAATTTTTTGTGGGTATTGTTCTGCAAGTGTAAGATATAAAGCTCTATTTCCAAGGCTTCCTTTTTCACCTATGAGGCCGCGCTGACCTCGGTGATAATCAACAAAAATCTTTATGTCGAGTTCTGGGGTTATAGCCTTAGCTTGATACAAGGCATGCAGAACCTCTCTTCCTGCATCATCATCTTGTAAATAAAGTGCTGAAATATAAATACGTTGACGAGCACTAACAATAAGTAACAACAACTGTTCTTTATATTCTTTTGGCGTAGAATATATATCTATGTCGCCACTACTAACCAATAAATTTTTCATTTCAAAAGTCAAAGGTAAAATCTTACTTACTTGCAGTTAATACGTTAGCAGCAGTATAGCCTTGTTTCATACTGCTTTACACTGATTTACCAACAAATTACCTTTTATACCCGCTCCACTTGCAGATGCTCGTTTCAGGAAGTCTGAGCGATTCATAATCAAGGCGCTTTTTTTATTAAGCGTTATTCCCTTAAAAAGAAATGTAACGTAGGGTATGATTTGCTCAGCCTTCCCTAAGGGGCTGGTTTAGAAACGCTTTATGCTGCGTTATTGATTTCGAGAAGGGAACAATCATTCTCTTCAATCAATGCCTTACCTAAAGGCGTTTCTAATTCCAGCTGAATTATGCATCTTCAAGTGGAACGGGTATATTTAGATCACCATCGCTAATTCAGCGGCTTGGCGAATAGCTCGTTTAGCATCAAGTTCCGCCGCAACGTTAGCTCCACCAATAAGGTGTACATTCATGCCAGCATTTTCAAGCGCTTGCTGCAATTCTCGATTCGGCTCTTGCCCAGCACATATAATGACATTATCAACTGCCAGCAATTCTTCTTTACCGTCAATTTCAATGAGCAAACCATTATCTGTGATAGATTTATAACTTACGCCAGGTCTCATTTTAACGCCATTTTTTATTAAATTAGCGCGATGCACCCAACCTGAAGTTTTGCCTAAACCTTTCCCTACCTTGGTAGTTTTTCGTTGTAATAAGGTAATTTGACGATCAGGTACATGAGGTTTCACTGATTTCTTTTCTAGCAAAGCCCCCGATTGCTGATAAGTTTTATCTACACCCCAGTTTTTTAACCAGGCATCTAAATCTGTCGTCAACGACTCACCATTTTCAGCAAGGTAAGTAGCCACATCAAAACCTATACCGCCAGCGCCAATGATTGCCACTTTTTCACCCACAGCAACTTTATCTCGTAGTACTTGTAAATAACTCAACACCTTAGGATGATCTATACCTTCAATATCTAACTTTCTAGGCTTGATACCTGTTGCTAAAATCACTTCATCAAAGCCAGCAGCTAACAATTTATCGCTACTTTGTTCGCTGTTTAAATGTACTGGCACATTAAGTAAAGCAAGCTGCTTGTTAAAGTAGCGTATCGTTTCATAAAACTCTTCTTTACCTGGTATTTGTTTAGCGACATTAAACTGCCCACCTATTTCACTTATTTTATCAAACAACTCAACTTGATGACCTCGCTGAGCAGCATAAACACTGAAGGCTAAGCCTGCAGGACCAGCACCTATTACAGCCAATTTCTTAGCTTGCTTGTTTTTATCCAGCTTATTAATCGTAAGCTCCGTTTCATAACAAGCCATTGGATTTACTAAGCAAGAGGCGCGCTTTTGTTGAAAGACATGATCCAAACACGCCTGATTACAACCAATACAGGTATTAATTTCATCTGATTTATTCTCTGTTGCTTTATTAACAAAATCAGCATCAGCTAGAAATGGCCTTGCCATCGATACCATGTCGGCCTGCCCAGTGGCTAGAATGTTCTCAGCAACCTCAGGAGTATTAATACGGTTAGTCGTTATTAACGGTAACGATACTTCTTTTTTCATTTTTTCGGTAACCCACGTAAACGCGGCACGTGGCACCGACGTTACTATAGTAGGCACACGTGCTTCGTGCCAACCAATACCAGTATTGATTAGTGTGGCTCCGGCTTTTTCTACGGCTTTTGCCATGGTAACGACTTCATCCCAGCTATTACCACCCTCAACTAAATCAAGCATTGATAACCGAAAAATAATAATGAATTTCTCACCTACTTTTGCCCGTACAGCTTTAATTGTTTCTATAGCCAAGCGCATGCGATTTTCAATACACCCGCCCCATTCATCACTACGTTTATTGGTACGTAAACAAGAAAATTGATTAATTAAATAGCCTTCACTACCCATAATTTCTACGCCATCGTAACCCGCTTTAGCCGCTAAATGAGAGGAATGGGCATAATCTTTAATGGTGGTGTTTATTTGTCTTACCGACATCGCTTTGGGAGTAAAAGGAGTAATAGGTGATTTAACTTTACTCGGTGCGACACTGAAGGGGTGAAAAGCATAACGACCCGTGTGTAATAACTGCAAACATATTTTTGTCGAGTATTTATGCACAGCATCGGTTACTTGTTTATGTTTATTCACATGCCAAAAATGACTTAGTTCACTACCAAAAGGGGCAATTCTGCCACGCATATTTGGGCTAACACCACCAGTAACAATTAAACCAACACCACCTTTAGCACGCGCTTCATAAAAAGCAGCTAACTTTGCAAAGCCACCTTTTTCTTCTTCGAGGCCAGTATGCATCGAACCCATTAAGGTACGGTTCGCTAATTGGGTAAAGCCTAGATCTAGGGGAGCTAATAAATGTGGAAATGGGCTTTTATTTAGTAGTGTTGATGTCATGCTATTTTCCTATTGGTCATACCAGATAAGGTTAATTTACTAATATTTGTTCAATATTACAAGTTAATTTTGACACCTGTCAGATTAATTCGAAATCTAGCATACTTTGCAGTAAAAATGATTATCGATAATGCATTAATAATAGTAGAATTATCGATAGATAATAAACAATTGAATAACGGCATGACTTCAATAAAAGTAGATAAAAAAGCACTTGTTGCCTTGATCATTAAAAACTTGGAGCAAGAGTTATCACAAGCGATTAATGCTGCCAACGAAGCCCATGCAGCGGCAGTAGATGATCAAAGTGTCGCCGAAACGCAATACGACACCCTAGCGATTGAAGCCAGTTACCTAGCTGAAGGACAATCAAGGCGAGTACAAGTACTGCAAGAAGCCCTGCTCAATTATCAAGAGTTAACCCTAGCAGAGTTCGATGAAAACAAGCCAATAGCGCTATCCGCTTTGGTGCAACTTTACGCTGATAGCAAAAAGCAACACTGGTTTTTTATCGGCCCTGCTGCAGGTGGTTTTCGGTGCCAACTAAATGAACAATATATAACAGTGATCACACCAATTTCCCCTATGGGTTTGGTCTTAATGGGGGAATATAGCGGTGAAGATATCGACGTGACGTTAGGTAATGGCAAACTAACAGATTACATTACTAACGTGTGTTAATGGTTCTGTCCGTGTATCTGATGTAATACCTGATAAAAGCTAACCAAAAACTATGAAAGCTGTTGGATCTGATTAGTTAAATAAACAATTCTAGCAGCCATGCCTTCAATAATGGCGTCTTTGCATTTATCTTTAAGCTTAACAGGTAGACCACGCAGCGCATCTTGATCAATACATAATATGATTGAATCTTCTACTGCTTTAGCTGAGGCGCTTTTGCGATGTTTATTGATAAAGCTACTTTCACCGATAAATTCACCTACAGCAATATAACCAACAATTTTATCTACGGCTGCCTCATCTGCATTTTGCTTGGTGATCGCAACTTTACCAGATAATACAATGTAAAAATTACGATTAAGATCGTCTTCCTTTTGTACATATTTATCTTTGTAGCATTTATAACAGGTAGATGAATTTAACAATAATTCACGTTGAGCAACACTAAGCGATTTAAAAAAGTTAATTCGTGCAACAATTTCTAATAATTTTAGGTGTGAAATATTTTTTAACGGAAACATTTATGTTATGTTCCCTGCTTTAATAAGGCCTTAACAGCTAACAAATCAACAATTTTGTCATCTACTTTCAAGTAGGCAACTACGGCACTATTTTCTGAACTACTTCCAGCATCGTCATGCACTAACGTGGCTTCAATAACGCCAGGCATATTTATTAATAATTCAGCTATTTCATCAGCTTTATCTTCGCAGCTTATATTAGTAGAAAAACTGAAACTTTTAGATTTCTTCAGTTTTTTCATACCAAAACTAAGTACTAACCAAATCAAACTGGCTATCGCCATCACTAAAAATATAGTTTGCTCGCCATAACTATTTGCCACAAAACCACCAACAATACCGCCAACAAAAGCCCCTAAAAACTGACTACTAGAATACACCCCCATCACGCTACCTTTAACACCAGCAGGCGCAATACGAGATAAAATAGAAGGCATGGTCGCTTCTAAATAATTAAAAGCGGTGAAAAATAACACTACAGATAATACTAAACTCCAAAACCCTGTTGGTAATAACCACAATAAAAACAAAGACAAACTAAGCAGTCCAACAGCAGCACTAAACATAGGCTTTTCTTGCTGCTTTTTCATAGCAAAAATCATAAAAGGCACCATTAGAAAGAAAGAGCCCAATAAAGTGGGTAAATATATTTGCCAATGACTTTCTAATGCTAGGCCACTCGCTACAAATTGTTTTGGCAGGGTAACAAAACAAGCCGTAAGTGCCATATGCAAAATAAACACGCCCCAATTCAAACGTGATAATTGTGGATGACGTATTAACTTAACAATTTGCTCAGGCAAAGCCACACTGTCGCCACGAGGGGCTTTATTAATTGAATAAGGCACCATAAATTGAATCATTAGCATGGCCAAAATAGTTAAAAAACCTGTAAACCAAAACAAACCACTTAAACCGAAAAAATCAGCCACTATAGGCCCTAAAATCATCGCAAAGGTAAACGATAAACCGATAAACATGCCAATAGTTGCCATCACTTTCGGGCGTTGTTCTTCCCTGGTTAAATCTGCAGCTAAGGCTAAAATAGCACTGGCAATGGCTCCCATACCTTGAATGGCACGACCAAGCACTACACCGTATATAGTTGTCGACATAGCAGCAACAACACTACCTATTAAGAAAACAACTAACCCTGCTAATATCACTGGCTTTCGGCCATATTTATCAGACAAAATTCCCATAGGTATTTGCAATAAAGCCTGTGTTAAGCCGTATGCACCAATAGCAAGTCCCAACCATAATGGGCTGTAACCCGCTAACTGTTCGCCGTAAATAGCGAACACGGGCAATATCATAAAAAGCCCAAGCATACGTACACCAAAAACACTGGCTAACGAAAATGCTGCTTTTTTCTCAATACGATTTAAACCTGAAAGACTCATGAAAACACTTACCTAAAAATACGGAGAATTAAAAAATCGCGCTAGTTTACCACGCTATGCCCGACAACAAAATGGCCTATACCCATGATACTTCCAGATGCAAGTTTCAACATTGCTAGAGGTAATACGACTAGACATTAGAACAAGAAAAAAGCGACAGTAGCAATGACTAAAGCAATAACCAAGTTAAGTACTACACCTGCACGCATCATCTGCCTTTGTGGCACTAAACCTGATGAAAACACAATCGCATTGGGTGGGGTGGCCACTGGCAACATAAAAGCGCACGAAGCACATAAAGCAATGACTACCGCGATACCTGCAGGAGGTAAATGTAGTTCTATAGCAACGGTCATAAACAGCGGTATTAACAAAGCGGCGCTAGCTGTATTACTGACAAGCTCAGTTAAAAAGATAACAAAAATACAAATAATCACTAAAACAAACCAAGTATTATCTGCAGGTAAATTACTACTAATGGCACTTGCTAACCATAAACTTGCGCCGGACGCTTTTAACAAAGCACTTAAGGTTAAACCACCACCAAACAGTAATAAAATTCCCCAATTGGTTTTTTTGATAAAATCATCAAACGGTAAACATTTTGATCCCGTTAATAAAACAATAGCGGTCACCGCTAACATGGCATCAAAACCACTGCTAATAGCAATTAAAGAGGCTAATGGGGCGCTAAAAATCCAACCGCACGCGGTAAATGCAAAAATAACTATAACAAGATTACGCTGCCAGCTCGATTCAACCACAGGTAACGTTAACTCAATGTGATTAGTAAACTGAGGCCTGAAAATAATAAACAACACCAGTATCATCAAAGGAAACAACAAGACGAACATTGGTATACCCCAACTGAACCAGTCTGCAAAACTTAACCCCGCAGCCGAAGCCGCAATGGCATTAGGCGGACTACCAATAAGTGTTGCCATACCACCAATATTTCCTGAATAGGCAAGCCCAAGTAAAACAAAAACATACACGCTTGATTGACTTTTTTTGTTCTGCTTATTCGTTTGATGAGCCGATAGTAATCCTAGCCCAATAGGTAACATTAACGCAATTGTAGCAGTATTACTTATCCACATAGACAGTAACGCCGTAGTCAAAAATAACAACAGCACTGCTGGCAAGGGCCTACCACGGGATAAATATAGCATTTTCACCGCAAACAACTTATCTAATGAGTATTTTTGCAGCGCTGCAGCTAAAGCAAAGCCCCCCATAAAGAGGAAGATAACTGGACTAGCAAAGTTGGAAAATGCCTCTGTTGCCGGTAATATCCCGCTAATCATAGCTAAAATAGGAATTAATAATGCGGTGGTACTAATAGGTAAGGCCTGTGTTATCCATAACCAAGCAATGGCAACAAATATAGCTAAACCCTGTTGAACTTGCGGTGATGCTTCAACCGTATTAGCAATAATAAAAGCAAACACAAACGACAGCAGTAAATTAACTTTTTTATTCGCTTCCAAAGGTATTTACCTTTTATATTTATCTTCCTTCAATTCTATTACATCGTTATAACCAAGTGAATTTAAAAATAAAGTGTTTATCAACTGAACAAAACGTCTAATTTATGGCATAATATTCGGCTGCTATTTTGCGCATGGATTAATGGATAAAAATGAAAAACATTGAAGTCAGAGGGGCTCGCACCCATAACCTAAAAGATATCAGTTTAACGATTCCTCGCGATAAACTCGTCGTGATCACTGGACTTTCTGGCTCAGGTAAGTCATCGCTGGCTTTTGATACTTTATACGCAGAAGGTCAGCGCCGTTATGTTGAATCGTTATCTGCCTATGCCCGTCAATTTTTATCGCTAATGGAAAAGCCAGACGTTGATCACATTGAAGGCTTATCACCAGCCATCTCTATTGAGCAGAAATCAACTTCACATAATCCACGTTCAACCGTTGGTACCATTACCGAAATTTATGACTACTTACGACTGCTTTACGCTCGCGTTGGTGAGCCTCGATGCCCTGAACATAAACAACCGCTAGCCGCACAAACAGTTTCTCAAATGGTTGACAAAGTTTTAGAACTTGAAGAAGGCACTAAGGTGATGCTGCTTGCGCCAGTTTTACAAAACCGCAAAGGTGAGCATGTAAAGCTACTTGATAACCTCGCAGCACAAGGTTTTATACGCGCCCGTATTGATGGTGAAGTATGCGATTTATCTGATCCGCCAACCTTAGAACTTCATAAAAAACATACCATTGAAGTGGTTGTTGATCGCTTAAAAGTACGTCCTGATATTCAACTACGTTTATCCGAATCTTTTGAGACCACGCTGGCATTAACCGCTGGCACGGCAAAAGTTGCTTTTATGGACGAACCAGATAGAGAAGAATTACTTTTTTCTGCTAATTTTGCTTGCCCTCACTGTGGTTATAGTATGCAAGAATTAGAGCCAAGATTATTCTCATTCAACAACCCTGCTGGTGCTTGTAAAACCTGTGATGGCTTAGGTATCGAACAATTTTTTGATACTAAACGTATTATCACCAATGAAGAATTAAGCCTTGCTGGCGGTGCTATACGTGGTTGGGACAAACGTAATTTTTATTATTTTCAAATGCTACAAGCGTTATCTGAACATTATAAGTTTGCCTTAGATAAACCTTTTAATACCTTAAGTGATGAAGCTATCAAAGTTGTACTCTATGGTAGTGGCAAACAAGAAATTGAATTCAAATACATGAATGATCGCGGTGATGTGGTGCTACGCAAGCACCCGTTTGAAGGCATCATTAATAATATGCAACGTCGCTTCAAAGAAACCGAATCAAATGCAGTACGCGAAGAATTAGCAAAGTATTTAAATAGTCAACATTGCCCCGACTGTAACGGAAGTCGTTTACGTTTAGAAGCCCGTAATGTCTTTATTGGCGATACACCATTACCCGTTGTTGCTGAGTTTGCCATTAGCGACGCTTTAGCTTTCTTTCAGGGGTTAAAGCTGTCTGGGCAAAAAGGTCAAGTTGCTGAAAAAATTCTAAAAGAAATCAATGAACGTTTAGGCTTTTTAGTGAATGTAGGTTTGAACTATTTAAATTTATCGCGCGGAGCTAACACCCTGTCAGGTGGAGAGGCGCAACGAATTCGTTTGGCCAGTCAAATTGGCGCTGGCTTAGTGGGCGTAATGTATGTTTTAGATGAGCCATCAATCGGGCTACATCAACGAGATAACGAACGTTTATTAAGCACACTTATTCACTTACGTGATTTGGGTAATACTGTCATCGTGGTTGAACACGATGAAGACGCCATTCGCGCCGCTGACTTTGTTATTGATATAGGTCCCGGCGCAGGGGTTCATGGTGGTGAAATTATCGCCCAAGGTACAATGGACGATATTTTAAATTGCAAAGATTCACTAACAGGTAAATATTTATCTGGCGTAGAAAAAATTGAGATCCCGAAAAAACGTCATCCTTTTGATAAGAAAAACGTGGTTGAATTAAAAGGCGCTAGCGGTAATAACTTAAAAGACGTTAATTTAGTCATCCCCAATGGCCTTATGACTTGTATTACCGGTGTTTCTGGCTCAGGTAAGTCAACCTTAATCAATGATACCTTATATAAGTTAGCGCACATTGAACTTAACGGCGCAACACTTGACGAGCCCTCTCCGTATAAAAGTATTACTGGCTTAGAGCATTTAGACAAAGTTATTGATATTGACCAAAGCCCTATTGGTAGAACCCCACGCTCCAACCCAGCTACTTACACAGGAATTTTCACGGCTATTCGTGATATTTTTGCCGCCACTCAAGAGTCACGTTCTCGAGGTTATAAACCTGGTCGCTTTAGTTTTAATGTAAAAGGCGGTCGCTGTGAAGCTTGCCAAGGTGACGGCTTAATCAAAGTAGAAATGCACTTTTTACCTGATGTTTACGTACCTTGTGATGTTTGTAAGAGTAAACGCTACAATCGTGAAACATTAGAGGTACTCTATAAAGGTAAAAATATCCATGAAGTATTGGATATGACTATCGAAGATGCCTTTGAATTTTTCAACGCTATTCCTGCGGTAAAACGTAAGTTGCAAACACTGATAGATGTTGGCTTAACTTATGTGAAACTTGGGCAATCAGCAACGACCTTATCTGGTGGTGAAGCTCAACGAGTTAAGTTATCAAAAGAGTTATCAAAACGAGATACAGGTAAAACCTTATACATTTTAGATGAACCAACCACAGGACTACACTTCCACGATATCAAACAATTGCTGCAAGTAATCCATCGTTTACGTGATCACGGTAATACTATTGTGGTGATTGAGCATAACTTAGATGTTGTAAAAACAGCTGATTGGGTTATTGACCTTGGCCCAGAAGGTGGTTCAGGTGGTGGAGAAATATTAGTAACCGGCACACCAGAGCAAGTTGCAGAGCATAAAACGTCACACACAGCGCGTTTTTTGAAAACCTTACTAGATAACAATCAAACTCACTAAGTGATTTTTTAAAATGCAGGAATAATCAAGTAATGCAAATAACAGATTCAGCTCGACTTACCTATAGGCTTATGGGACAAGATGACGCACAAGCTTTATGGGAGTTAGATCAAGACCCAGAAGTAATGCACTTCATCAATGGTGGCAAGCCTAATAGTATGGATACAATTAAGGAGGTCTTTCTACCACGCATGAAAGCCTATACTGATGAGACAAAAGGTTGGGGGATTTGGCAAGTATCAGACAAAATCACCCAAGAGTATGTTGGGTGGGTATTAGTGCGTCCAATGGGTTTTTTCTCCGATGAACCTAAGTTGAATGATTTAGAACTAGGTTGGCGTTTTTTCCAAAAATCATGGGGAAAAGGTTATGCCAGTGAAGCGGCTATTACCATAAAAAACAGCATTGCTAGTCAACATAATGTTGATTATGTTTCTGCCTTAGCAGTAGAAGACAATCACGGTTCAATTGGTGTGATGAAAAATGTGGGTATGGCTTTTATTAGAAAATATGTCCATAAAGACCCTATTGGTGACTTTATCGCTGTGCACTATCAAATGTCAGTAAAATAGCTTAGTCTGGCTTATACCCCTTAAAAATATGGAATAAGCCACTGAAAAAAACTATTCGACAACAAGGTTTTCCAAGCACCTTTATTTACTTGCTCGCCTTTAGCAGTGGCTTTTGCATTATGGGTATTGAGCTGTTAGGTGGTAGAATTCTAGCGCCTTTTTTTGGTAGTTCAGTTCATATCTGGGGCAGTATCATTACTGTCTTTATGTTGAGCCTCTCTTTAGGTTACTTGTTTGGCGGTAAGCTTTCTACTCGTTCCGCTTCGCTTACTACCTATGGCACTATATTCTTCATCGCCGCCATCGCACTGCTCCCAATTGCATTATCAAGCCAGTGGTTAATGGAAGTCATTTTTCTTACTATTGAAGACTCTCGTTATGGTTCATTATTAGCTTCAATGGCGTTGTTTTTTATTCCTACTGTTATTTTAGGAATGTTGTCACCCTACTCTGTCCGTTTATTAGTGACAAACTCTAATGAAAGTGGACAAGTTGCTGGAAAACTTTACTTTATTTCAACTTTAGGTAGTGCGTTAGGCACGATTACTACCTCATTTTATTTAGTGCTATGGTTTGATATAAATATCATCATTTTTGGCTTTACTACTGTACTTGCTAGTTTTGGCCTGTTAGCAATATTGATAAGTAAAACCAAAGGCTTGCATCAAATGGAGCAAACTCATGGTTAAGCAATTACTTTTTTGGTTAAGTTTTTTCTCCCTGATTAACGCCGTTCAAGCGCAAGTTATCCATCAGGAACGCTCTCTTTATCGCAATATTCTGGTTGAAGATAACGGTGATTTACGTTGCTTAAAGTTTAATGTCAGAAGCACTAAAACCCAACAAAGTTGTTTCTTAAAAAGCCAACCACAGCAATTAGTGTTTAATTATACTAAGTTATTAATGACTAGCTTATTAATTATGCCTGAGCCAAAACGCATTTTAATTATCGGCTTAGGTGGCGGTACTATGTCAAATACCTTGGCACAACTTTACCCACAAAGCCAAATTGATAATGTTGAAATAGATCAAGCCGTGATAAAAGTTGCGCGTAATTACTTTGGTTTTTTTGAAAATGATAATGTAAAAACTTATAACCAAGATGGTCGTATATTCATCAAACGCGCTTTATTAAAAAAACAACAATACAACTGGATTATTCTCGATGCTTTTAATGGTGACTATATTCCTGAGCATTTAATGACGAAAGAGTTTTTACAAGAAACAAAAGTGTTACTTAGTAAAAATGGCATACTCAGTGCCAACACTTTTTCTTTAAGTGAATTATACGCGCATGAATCTGCAACCTACAAAGCTGTTTTTGGTGATTTTTATCAAGTAAACAACCAGACTAATTCTAATCGTATTATTATTGTTAACCGGGATGGTTTTGCTTTTAATAGCCTTAATAAAAATAATATCAAGCAACTTAGCACTCAGTTAAGCACAGTCGGGGTAGATATTTATTCGCTTTATAACAACATTAATTTTACCGGAACTGAACAAAACTGGCCAAAAGACACTCGCTTACTTACCGATCAATTTTCTCCCGTTAATTTACTTAACTCGCAGTAGCGGTTATATATTAGCCAAAGGTCTAATGGCTCAACTTTGTCGACACTTCTATAATAGTAACGATAAAACACAACATAAAAGGGCAACTAATGAGCTTCAAAGAACAGCAAGCTAAAGCAGCAAACTCAGCAGGACCATACTGGTTAGAGCAATCAGAACTTGTTTCTTGGTATAAGTCACCAAAAACCATATTGTCGACAAACAAGAATGAATGGACAGATTGGTATGCTGATGGAGAACTCAACAGTAGCTATTTAGCATTGGATTATCATGTTGAACAAGGCCGTGGGGAGCAAATTGCGCTCATTTATGATTCGCCCGTGACAGGCTCAAAGGAGTCATTCACTTTTCTTGAATTAACTGAATTAGTAGCAAAGTTTGCTGATGTTTTACAAAAGCAACAAGTAGTAAAAGGTGATCGTGTACTTATTTATATGCCGATGATCCCGCAAGCAGTTATCGCTATGCTAGCCTGTGCTCGAATTGGCGCTGTTCATTCGGTAGTCTTTGGGGGGTTTGCCGCTAAAGAACTAGCTATACGTATTGATGATGCAGAGCCTAAGGTTGTTGTCAGCGCCAGTTGTGGCATTGAAATTTCAAAAGTTATCCCCTATAAGCCGTTGCTCGATAACGCCATTGAGCTATCAAACCATAAACCAAGCAGTTGCATTGTTTATCAACGAAAACAGTTAACGGCAGATATGATTAACGGTCGTGACCACGATTGGGAAACACTAATGAGCAGTGCTAAAGGCATAGCAGCTATTAGCTTGAAAAGTACCGATCCTCTTTATATTTTATACACTTCAGGTACTACAGGAAAACCAAAAGGTGTGGTTAGAGATCACGGTGGCCATGCCGTTGCTATGCTATATAGCATGAAAAATATTTATGGCATGAAAGCCGGAGATACTTTCTGGGCTGCTTCAGATGTTGGTTGGGTTGTTGGTCATTCTTTCATTGTATATGGTCCTCTTATGGCGGGTTGTAGCACAATTTTATATGAAGGGAAACCAGTTAGAACGCCTGATGCTGGTGCTTTTTGGCGTGTTTGTGAAGAATATAAAGTGAACGCATTATTTAGTGCGCCAACGGCATTTCGTGCTATCGCAAAAGAAGACCCCGATGCTGCGTTAATGGAAAATTATGATTTATCGCATTTAAAACGATTATATCTTGCTGGAGAACGCTTAGATCCCGCTACATACCATTGGCTCAAAGACAAAACGCAATTACCAGTTATTGATCACTGGTGGCAAACAGAAACAGGTTGGTCTATTGCAAGTACCCCTTTTGTTGATGGAAGCAGTGATGAATTAATGTTAACAAAAGCCGGGTCAGCAGGTCTCCCTGTTCCGGGTTACAACGTTGAAATTTTAGATGCTTATGGTGAGGCTCTACCTGCTAATCAACAAGGTACCGTCGCAATAAAACTACCTATGCCTCCAGGTTGTTTGACTACTGTTTATAAAGATGAAGAGCGCTTTAAATCTAGCTACTTATCAACTCATCCTGGTTACTATGTTACTGGCGATGGAGGTTATTTTGATGAGGATGGCTACTTGTTTATTATGGGACGTACGGACGATGTTATAAATGTTGCTGGTCATCGATTATCAACAGGAGAGATGGAAGAATCGATTTCTGGCCATAATACTGTAGCCGAATGTGCGGTAGTCGGTATTAACGATTCATTAAAAGGCCAAGTACCTTTTGGTTTAGTCGTTATCAAAAATGGTGTGGAGCTGAGTGATGATGAAATCATTTCAGCCTTGAAAACTAAAGTTCGTAGCGATATTGGGGCTATTGCTTCATTAAAAGATTTAATTATCGTTGAACGCTTACCTAAAACCCGCTCAGGTAAAATATTACGTAAAACGTTAAGACAAATGATCGACGGTCAAGAAATCGATATTCCTTCTACGATTGACGATCCACAAGTACTGGATGAATTATCGCCTAGACTAACGAATATAACAGGCTAATTTAGTTAGTAAGTGATGCACTTTTGTTGCTAGTTAAAGACTTTAACTAGCAACAAAAGTGCTCAGTGGGAATAAATAAATGAATTTTTAAATGCTCTAATACCAATTGAAGTATCTTTAGATCACAAAAATACGATTCAAAAAAAATCAACCCTATTATTATTTCAACTTTATATCCAAGGATTGCTTGGTAGGCTTTTGGGCTTAGTTGGATTTTCATCTGCTGTTTTACTTGAACTAGCCACTGCCTGATTAATCTCAGTCATTTCAGCAGTAGTCAAATCTCGCCACTGCCCAGGCTTTAGTAGACCAAGTTCAACACTCATAATACGAGAACGCTTTAACTTTTTAACCTCATAATCTAAGTATTCACACATACGGCGAATTTGACGGTTCAAGCCTTGCGTTAAAATAATAGTAAAAACAAACCGACTGTTTACTTGAACAATACAAGGCTTAGTAATGGTACCCAGAATAGGAACACCACGAGACATTCGTTCAATAAATCGCTCACTTATCGGTTTATCTACCGTAACGATATATTCTTTATCATGCGCATTTTCAGCACGCAAAATTTTATTTACAATATCACCATCACTGGTTAGAAAAATTAAACCTTCAGACGGCTTATCTAATCGACCAATAGGGAAAATGCGCTCTTTGTGACCAATAGCATCAATGATATTGCCACGCACATGATTCTCGGTTGTACAGGTAATGCCTATAGGTTTGTTATAAGCAATGTAGATCCGATCCGATTTATTTTCAGCACTCGCTGCAATAGCTTTACCATCAACTTTTACCACATCACCTGGCTGAACTTTAGTCCCTAGCTCAGGTATTTTGCCATTAATGGTAACGCGATTAGCTTCAATTAACTTGTCAGCTCCCCGGCGTGAACAGAAGCCTGATTCACTAATAAATTTATTAAGGCGTTTTTCGTTTACAGCATTATCAGTCATGGTATTTATATGAGTGCATTTAATATGATTGCTATTATACTCAAAACAAAACCTAATGTGTGGATCACTATGTTAATTTTTCTCTCTCATGATACGAAGGCTGCTGAACCAAAAAATGTTTAAAAAAAATTAACATATCGAGTAGTAAACGTTATACCAAGTTGATTAAGTTCCTTCCCGCTCAGCGAGAATTAAAAGGCTTATAGGCAAGGCATTGATTGAAGAGAATGGTTATTCCCTTCTCAAAATTAATAACGCTGCATGTATGCCTTTTAAACTCGCCCTTTGGGAGCATTTTCGATGCCCACTAACATCGTTAAATTTATTTGATTTAGAGTGACTAGATCTAAACAAATTCGCCTTGTTATTGAACATCGAAAATAGCTCTGAGTTGGGAAGAAATTTAATCAAATTGGTATTATTACTATCAGGCAATAACTTATCTTTATGCGACTTAAATAACTTGCCGACCATTTTGTATTAAGCCACTTAGCGGGTTAACACCAAATTGATAACAAAGTTCAGCAGGTTGACTAATATTCCATATGGCAATATCGGCATCAAAGCCAACACTCAGCTGCCCTTTACTTGTTGAGAAACCTAGCGCCTTAGCGGCATTGCAAGTCACGCCCGCTAACGCCTCACTGGGAGTTAATTTAAATAAAGTACAAGCCATGTTTAGCATTAACTGCAATGAACAAATGGGCGAAGAACCTGGGTTCACATCGGTAGCAATTGCTATCGCCACATCATGTTTTCGTAATAATTCAATAGGAGGTAGTTGTGTTTCACGCAAGAAGTAAAAGGCACCCGGCAGTAATACCGCAGTCATATTGGCCGCACTCATTGCTTTTACACCCGGCTCAGATAAAAACTCAACGTGCTCACTTGATAACGCTTGATATTTTGCCGCCAGCTCAGTGCCGCCCAAATCAGATAATTGCTCGGCATGTACTTTTATCGATAAGTTATTCTGTTGAGCCGCCGTAAATACACGCTCTGTTTGCGCTAAATTAAAGCCAATATGTTCACAAAAAACATCGACACTATCGGCAAGTTGCTCTTTAGCTATAGCGGGTATCACCTCATGACAAACTAGCGCAATATAACCGTCGGCATCATCTTTAAATTCAACAGGTAAGGCGTGTGCGCCTAAAAAAGTCCGCTTGATTGTTACGGGTAATTGATTGGCTAATTCGCCAGCAACGTTCAACATTTTTATCTCGTTTTCAAGATCTAAACCATATCCTGATTTAATTTCAACAGTAGTCACCCCCTCTTGATGAAGAGCTGTTAATCGTGGTAAAGCACTCACTAATAGCTCCCCTTCAGTAGCAGCTCTGGTTGCTTTAACCGTTGAGACAATACCGCCTCCTGCGAGGGCAATTTCTTGATAGCTTTTGCCTTGTAAGCGCATTTCAAATTCATTAGCACGATTGCCACCGTAAACAAGATGAGTATGACAATCAATCAAGCCCGGTGTTAACCACTTCCCTTGACCGTCAATAACTTTTACATCAGATGCATTATATTCGGGCAGGTCAGCTTCTTTTCCTAACCAAGCAATTTTTCCATCACTAATGGCTAGTGCTGCACAAGTGATTTCACCGTAGCCTATGCCGCCTTCTGTCATCGTGGCTAAATTGATATTTAACCAAAGGGTTTGCCAGTGATGAGTACCAGTTTGAGTAGATGTAAGTCTGTTGGTCATGAAGAGTTATCCAAAAAAGATTTATACAAATTGAATTAATTATGAGGATAACTTTAGCTGAGCTAATTGAAATTAGCAAGAGTTGTATATACAACTCTTGCTTTAAAATAAGAATTGTGAGATTGTATATACAAGCTATAATTCTAATAAATAAATTGAGTTGCACAATGAGCCTAAGCAGTTTAACTAAAAATGAGCTAAGTAGAAACGAAAAGCCAGCCAAGTATATTATTATCAAGCAGCATATTTGCCAAAAAATAGAATCTGGACAGTGGCCTCAACATCACAAAGTACCTTCTGAGAACGAGTTAACTCAGCAGTTCGATGTCAGTCGAATGACTGCACGCAGGGCTTTACAAGAATTAACCGAGCAGGGGGTTTTAGTACGCTCACAAGGCTCTGGAACTTTTGTTGCGACTTTTAAATCACAATCATCACTATTAGAAATTCGTAACATCAGCGATGAAATCCATGAACGTGGTCATAAGCATCATGCTGAGCAATTGATGCTTAAACCAATAGCAGTAACGAAAGAAATAGCTATTTTATTAAACTTAAAAAATAACGAACATGTTTTTTTATCTCAAGTACTCCATTTTGAAAATGACCAACCTATTCAGTTAGAGCAACGCTACGTTAATTCAGCTTTAGTACCTGAATACTTGCAGCAAGACTTTACCACCATCACACCACACGAATATTTATCAGCTGTAGCTCCTTTAACTGAAGCAACACATGAAATTGAAGCGATACTAGCCAGTGATGATATTTGTCAATTATTAACTATTGACAATAGCGCGCCTTGTTTACAAGTAAAGCGACGGACATGGTCAAGTAAAGGAGTTGTTAGTTTGGCTATCCTAACGGCACCAGGTAATAAATATCGTTTAGGAAATCACCTGATTTTTTAACTATAGAGTAGGTTCGCTCTGCCAACAATTGTAAATAGATAAATTTTTCAAAGGAAACCCCATGACTATTAATTCATCGGAAAAAACCGACTCACGTTTAGACACTTCAAGAATAATCCGCGCAGACCGCGGTAATAAAATCACTGCTAAAAGTTGGTTAACGGAAGCTGCTAAGCGCATGCTAATGAACAATTTAGATCCTGAAGTTGCTGAACACCCGCAATCATTAGTGGTTTACGGTGGCATTGGTCGCGCTGCACGTAACTGGGAATGTTACGACAAAATCATTGAAGTATTAAATCGTCTTGAAGATGATGAAACATTAATGGTGCAATCAGGTAAACCTGTTGGCGTTTTCAAAACACATGAAAATGCGCCGCGTGTACTTATCGCTAACTCTAACCTAGTACCTAATTGGGCTAACTGGGAGCACTTTAATGAGTTAGATAAAAAAGGCCTGATGATGTACGGTCAAATGACCGCCGGTTCTTGGATCTACATTGGATCACAAGGTATTGTTCAGGGTACTTACGAGACATTTGTCGCTATGGCCGAGCAACATTTTGGCGGTAGCGCTAAAGGTAAGTGGGTACTTACTGGTGGCTTAGGTGGTATGGGTGGTGCACAACCACTAGCAGCAACCATGGCTGGCTTTTCTGCTTTAGTCGTTGAATGTGATGAAACACGCATCGATTTTCGCATTAAAACCCGTTATGTCGATAAAAAAGCGACCAACCTTGATGATGCCCTAGCGATGATTGATAATGCCACAACAAAAGGTGACGTGATTTCAGTCGGCTTATTAGGTAATGCGGCTGATATATTCCCCGAATTAGTTAAGCGCGGTATTGTTCCTGATGTAGTCACTGATCAAACTTCAGCGCATGATCCGCTAAATGGTTACCTGCCTTTAGGCTGGACCATGGCATATGCGACACAAATGCGTTTGAAAGATGAAGCCGCCGTTGTAAAAGCGGCTAAACAGTCAATGGCCATTCAAGTACAAGCCATGCTTGACTTACAAACGGCAGGCGCAGCGACCACAGATTATGGTAACAATATTCGTCAAATGGCCTTAGAAGAAGGCGTAAAAAATGCCTTTGATTTCCCAGGTTTTGTTCCTGCTTATGTTCGCCCACTATTCTGTGAAGGTATTGGTCCTTTTCGTTGGGTAGCATTGTCAGGCGATCCCGAAGATATTTATAAAACTGATGCCAAAGTAAAAGAATTAATCCCCGACAACCCGCATTTACATAACTGGTTAGATATGGCAAAAGAGCGCATTGCTTTTCAAGGCTTACCTGCTCGTATTTGCTGGGTTGGTTTAAAAGACAGAGCGCGTTTAGCGCTGGCTTTTAATGACATGGTAAAGAGTGGTGAGTTATCTGCGCCAGTAGTTATCGGCCGAGATCACTTGGACTCAGGCTCTGTTGCTTCTCCAAACCGTGAAACTGAAAGTATGATGGATGGCTCAGATGCAGTATCAGATTGGCCATTATTGAATGCACTATTATCCACCTCAGGTGGCGCAACTTGGGTCAGTATTCATCATGGTGGTGGTGTTGGAATGGGCTTTAGCCAGCATTCAGGTATTGTAATTGTTGCCGATGGAACAGAGCAAGCACACAAACGTATTGCCCGCGTATTATGGAATGACCCTGCCACTGGCGTTATGCGCCATGCTGATGCGGGTTACGATATCGCAATAAATTGCGCAAAAGAGCAAGGTTTAGACCTACCAATGATTGATGGCGCTAACGGAAAATAACATTTATTTCTTCAAGCTAAGCTCAATAGCTGCATCAAAAGTACTCACTGACTAACGTCAGCTCCATACTTTTTTTTTGCTCTGAGTCCATCGTTTTGAAATAAATAGTTATTAATAATAAAGAATTTGAATTAGCAGAGAAAACTATGACACAGCTTACAAAACTAAATATCATTCCAGGAACATTAACCCTAGCGCAACTTCGTGCGGTTAATCGTTTTGATGGCATACAATACAGCTTGGATAGCAGTGCTTTTGATGAAATTCATAAAAGTGCCAATGCGGTACAGCAAGTAATCAAAGATAACCGTGTTATATACGGTATAAATACAGGGTTTGGTTTACTTGCCAGCACACGTATTAAAAATGATGAACTAGAACTATTACAACGCTCTATTGTGCTTTCTCATTCTGCTGGTTTTGGTGAATACATGGAGGATGCAACCGTCCGTTTAATGATGGTACTAAAAATCAACTCATTATCCCGTGGCTTCTCTGGAATCAGGCTACACGTTATTCAAGCGTTGATTACCTTACTTAACGCACAAGTATACCCTTGTGTACCAAAAAAAGGCTCTGTTGGCGCCTCAGGTGATTTAGCGCCATTAGCACACATGGTGTTGCCATTGCTTGGGGAAGGTGAAATGTCTTACCAAGATCAAATTATTACGGCGACTGAAGGCTTAAAAATTGCCGGATTAGAGCCGCTAACATTAGCCGCCAAAGAGGGTTTGGCTTTATTAAACGGCACCCAAGCCTCAACAGCCTTTTCGCTAGAAGGTTTATTTCATGCTGAAGATTTATACGCCGCGGGTACTACAATTGGCTCATTAACGGTAGAAGCAGCGATGGGGAGTCGTGCGCCTTTTGATGATAGAGTGCACCAAGTTCGTGGGCAAATAGGACAAATAGATGCCGCCTGCGCTTATCGTCATATTTTAACGAATGATTCAGAAATTGCCCAATCCCATGTCGACTGTGAAAAAGTACAAGATCCCTATTCTTTGCGTTGTCAGCCACAAGTAATGGGTGCCTGTTTAACGCAAATTCGTCAAGCGGCAACAGTACTGCACGTAGAAGCAAATGGCGTCACTGATAATCCATTAATATTTGCCAATGAAGGAGATTTTATCTCTGCAGGTAACTTCCATGCAGAGCCGGTTGCGATGGCGGCTGATAATTTGGCTTTAGCTATTGCCGAAATTGGTTCATTGTCTGAGCGTCGAATGGCATTGCTCATTGATGCGAGCTTAAGTAAGTTACCACCATTTTTAGTCGATAATGGCGGTGTTAACTCTGGCTTTATGATTGCACAAGTAACGTCTGCGGCACTTGCTTCAGAAAACAAAACCTTAGCGCATCCCGCTTCGGTAGATAGTTTACCAACGTCAGCCAATCAAGAAGATCATGTTTCTATGGCGGCTTTTGCTGGTCGACGCTTAAGTGATATGGCTGAAAATACTAACGGTGTGCTTGCAGTAGAGTATTTAGCCGCAGCGCAAGGCTTGGACTTTAGAGCACCATTAAAGGGGTCACCGATCATTGAACAAGCAAAAGCGATGTTACGTGAAACAGTAAGTTTTTATGACAAAGATAGATACTTTGCGCCTGACATTGTTGAAGCGTCTGCTATCATCAGTGATGGTGAATTAAATCAATTTATGCCAGAGAGACTACTGCCAAGTTTGTAATTCTGTCATTGTGCTAAGCACGCTAACAGCCTGCTCTCAATAGAAAAATGGATGCATAGCGCATCCATTTTTATTTAACGAGTTGATTTTTAACTAACACTTTCAAACATTATGTCCGGGCTTACCAACAAACAGAGCCTGTAATTAAAGTAGCCCCCTGATCGCTTCAGCTGTTTTCAAGGTACGAACCTCTTGAAACAACTCGTCTGCTTCAAGGTATTGTAGCTTCAAGTATTTAAGCCATTGTTTTATTCGGTTAGGATAGTATTTACTTTTATCACCATAAGTTTCACATTCAGTGTACTTAAGCAGTAATGTTTGCACCTCATTCCAAGAAAGCGCCGGCGCTATTTCTTTAATTACCTGTGCTAAGTTAGGTAGCATCAACGCGCCTCTTCCCACCATAATATCGTTACAGCCAGAAATTTCTCGACATTTTTTAGCATCGTCCAAAGTAAAAATATCACCATTGGCTATAACTGGAATGTTGATGCTTTGTTTTATTTTAGCAATCCAATGCCAATGTGCCGGCGGTCTATAACCTTCTACTTTTGTTCGGGCATGAACGGTCAATTCACTGGCGCCAGCCGCTTCTATTGCTTGGGCATTTTCTATCGCTAGGGCTTTGTCTTCATAACCTAAACGAATCTTCGCACTGACAATAGCATCGTGAGGGACGGCAGTTTTAACCGCTTTAACAATTTGATAGAGGTTTTCGGGATCTTTAAGTAAAACGGCACCACCACAGTTTTTATTTACCATCTTGGCCGGACAGCCAAAATTAATATCAATACCATGAGAGCCAAGCTCTAGTACCTTTGCGGCATTATCAGCCATACATTGTGGATGTTGCCCAAGTAGTTGAACTCGCACTGGCGTACCCGCTTCAGTGGTACAGCCATAAGCGCCGGCATTTCTTAATTCTGGGCATGAACGAAAGTAGGCACGATCAGATATTAATTGATCAACAACCCGCACAAACTCAGTAACACAATGATCATAGCCACCAATCTTTGTTAGCAAATCACGCATGATATGATCAAGTACACCTTCCATCGGAGCCAATACTACTCTCATTATTACTCGCCTAATTCTTGTGACTTATTTACTCGGCCTTTAGCAATTATTTTACATAACACAGTGGTCGCAAGCGCAATTAAAAAGTGCACTGCTAAAGTAAGTAATTGGCTATTGTCTTGCCATAAGAAAACTGGGCCGTTATAGGTAATATAAAACAAGTCGAGTACTGAAACATGTAGCCAGATAACAACAAATAATAATTTAAATTGATGGCGGGCAAGAAAGGTGGTCGAGAATAAATGCAAAGTAAGTCCAATAAGCTTTTAACAAAAAATATTATACCCAAACCACCTCAAAATGCGAGTTTCAAAGCGCATGGGCGGAGTATGATAAAATCATAAATATGGCTTAGTATTATAACCAAGTGAGCAGCTCAGGGTAAATAAATGAATAGTCTAATTGTTGCTTGGCCTTATCACCACTAACGATACGAGTAGAGTCTAGGGTATTATCGGCACTAAAAGCCGGTAACTCCAACCCGAGTGATTTTGCCGCAGCTTGGTAATAGAGGGCTTTCGTTACATGAGTATCACTAACACCATTGAAAATCCCTTGCGGAGAAGTTGATATTAATAGTGACAATATCAAGCCAACGGCATCTTGTTGATGAATTAAATTAACGGGTGCAGTAGAGTTTTTTAGCGCTCTTTTAGCCTGCAAAAACTTACCTGGATGTCGCTCTGGCCCAACTAAACCTGCCAACCTTAAAACACTTCCTTGTCGGTAAAAATTCAATACCGCTTGTTCTGCACTATTTAATATATGTGTTTTATCTAGCGTGTTTGTTTCGACTAGATTAAGGTTAGTATTTTCATCAACCAAGCCTTCTAAACCTTGATATACAGCGGTACTCGACAATAGAATAATTCGCTGTACTACGCCTCGTTGTGTCGCAGCATCAACAAGTTGCGCAATTTTTATTGCATAGTCTGCTTGGCCCTTTTTAAACTGTGGGGTAATAGCAATAACTAAGCATTGCTGGGTAAAAACATCATGTTGTTGAAGTAGCTCAGTGTTTGATGGCAATAGTAATTGTTGTGCTTTAATTCCTTGCTGATGCAGCTGCTCTACATTGCACTGTTGGCTACTTGTCGCAAGTACCGAAGCCCCCTGCTCTAATAAGCTAGCAGCCAAAGGTTTACCAAGCCAACCGCAGCCAATAATACCAACAGAGAAAGTCTTACCATGGATGTTTTTATTTTTAATCATTATTTGCGTAACTCATAGGTTTTAACTGACTCAACGACTTCTGCTGCAATATCATTGGGAATAGGTAAAGATAAATTATATTGAGATATTTTCCAGCCTTGTTTTGTTTTAATAAGTACTCCTGCCCCACGACAAGTACCGTATTTATTATGGTGTAGAAGCTCATCAAAAAAGGCGACGGGGGTTGTAGTAAGTAAGCTGATATTGCGTTGCGTAGAAACATATGACCAACCTTTTCCCTGACTGAAATAAGATTGAACAAACTTGGTAAACTGTACTTTTGTCCAACGTTCGCTAGCATCAGTGCCTAAAAATACAGCGTCATCATTAAGTAAATTCAGATACTTATCGGCATTTGCATTGGCCGCTGCTTGATGAAACTGATCTAACACTGAGGCAATAGCGCGCTTTTCAGTTAGTTCTTCAGCGCCAGATATAAAACTAGCGAGTAATAATATAAAGGCATAATATTTTTCCATAATTATAATCTCTTAATTTTTATTAGTTCTTAGGGAGCACAACATAACTAGCTTGAAAAGTGGCCGCAATTTTGTCACCACAATAAACATGTGCTACCAACTTAATACGCGCTTTTTTACCTTGCAATAAGTTATCAAAGTCCCCTGAAACATCCTTTTGAACTACTTGCCCATAAGCTAAGCCTTTAATTGGCGCATGATATTTTATATTTGCCTCGGCTAACACAATATCACCACGTAAGTTCTTCTGTTCCTGCTGCTTTTCTTGCAGGGCTAAATAAACCCATCCCCAACCAGTGAGTGTCGCTAAGGTATAAATACTGCCAGCAAACATAGTGTGATGTAGGTTTTGATTAAAGTCTGCATCACAATAAGTCATCAATTTTTGTCCATCATAATAACTTATTTGTAATTCCATCGCTTTGCTCAAAGGAATTGTTTTATGCCAAATGCCTAGTAACGTTTGAGCAAGCTCAATTTTATGCAAAGAATGAACATTCAACTGTTTTACCATGGTGTAATGTTTAATTTCATCAAAAAGTGTATGAGAAAATTTTACTGTTTGATAACCCCGCTTTTGATAAAAACCTACAGCATTCTCACGAGCGTTTAGAGTAATTTCTTTCATACCCAATTGGCTAGCTTGCTGCTCTAAGGCGTTTATTATTTGCTGACCGAGTCCTTGACCTTGCGCTTTTTCGCTTACCGCCATAAAACGAATTTTCCCTTGATATTTATCGACCTTCTCTAAACGGCCAACGGCTAATATTTCACCTTGTTCATTGATAACCATTTTATGAATAGCTTGTTTTTCATATTTATCTTGCTCGCTACCTTGCTTTTGTCCCCAAGGTTTCCTTAATATTTCCCAACGAAGCTGATAGTATCGTGTCAATTCTTCAACCGTTTTAGGTGAACGTAGGGTAGTCATTGTTTATCCTTATCCGCGTTAGCTCAAATTACTAGGCATTTAAATAATTATGCAATTATCCAAACACATAGCACAAGGAAAATTACTATATTTAAGTCAAGGAGAAGAAAGCCTATCTGTTAGCGAAAATAAACATTTTCGCTGGTTAGCGTTTAACGATGATAAAGGTGAACAGGTTATTCAAAGTGTTATGCATAAGCGTAAACCATGGCAATTAACACTACCACATCAAACCGCGATGTTATTACCGCTATTATTTTTCAAGCCCCAAAGCGTTGTTGAATTGGGCTTAGGTGGAGGCAACCTTGATCGTTTTTTAGCACATACTTGTACTAACATATCGATAAAAAGCATAGAGTACAGCTCAATAGTCATCGAAAACTTTACTCGTTATTTTAACCCCGAAAAAGCAAGGATAGAGATCATTCACAACAATAGTGATGCCTGGTTAGCACAGAAAGGAAAAGTCCCACCTGATTGGCTTATTTGCGATGTTTACCAACATAAAGAACAAGGTTTTGACAAAACAATTAAACAGCTTGAGTGCTTACTCGACAACATTGATAGCAACAGTTGTCTTTCTATCAATTTACCCGATGCAACTGACAATGATGTCAATTTATGTTTAACCGTATTACAGCAGTTATCTAGTGAACATAATATTGTTTATTTTCATATTCCAAACTATCTCAACATTGTTATTCACTTGATACCTAAACATTGGCAAACATTTAAATTATTAAAACGAAATAAAAATTGTCATTTACCTCGTCGACTACTATTGCAATGGCGAAAATTTTGGCTACATGGTAACGAAGTAGGTCATCAAGTTGACTTCAAATAACCCTAACGATATTAATTCTTTTATATCGTTAGGGTAAAAGTCACGGGACCATCATTTAATAATTGTACCTTCATATCGGCAGCAAACTCACCTGTTGGCACATTAAAGCCTTGTTCTCGTAATTGCTGACAAAAGTACTCATACAATTTTTTGCTAAAGTCGGGTTTTGCTGCAGTGGTAAAACTGGGACGTAAACCGCTATTGGTATCTGCCGCCAGCGTGAATTGTGAGACCACTAAAATATCACCATTAGCTTGTTTTACATTCAAGTTCATCTTGTCATTGTCATCATTGAACATACGGTAGCTCGCAACTCGCTCAGTAAGACGTTTCGCCTTAGCTTCAGTATCTTCTGGCTGTACGGCTAAAAATACTAGTATTCCTTGTTCAATTTCTCCAATAACTTTCTTATTGACTGTAACACTTGCACTGCTCACTCGTTGTAATAACGCTATCATTAACCTACCCCTTCAGATTCTAATTCATACTCTTGTAAAGACACGGTAATTAATGCGCCACCTAGTACAATAAGCCAAGCTAAATAAACCCATAAAAATAAAATTGGCACTATGGCTAACGCACCATAAATAGCTTGATAAGAAGGAAATGCGGTTAAATATATAGCAAAGATTTTCTTAGCAAATTCAAATAAAATTGCCGCCACCAAAGCACCTGAGAATGCATATTTAAAGGGTACTGTAGTATTAGGGACTAGCATATACAGCAGCACAAAAGCGGCCAGAGACGAAAGTAAAGGTAACAACCTAAAAAACAAACTCGTTATACCAAAACTATCATCAATTCCTAATGAAACCAGTGAAACGATATATGAGGTAATTGCAATGCTTGCCCCAACAAGAAGCGGCCCTAAGGTTAATATCATCCAATACATAGAAAAAGAAGTAATAACTCTTCTTTTTTTAGTCACTTGCCAAATTTTATTAAATGTTTTATCGATAACAGAAATAAGTAATAAAGCTGCAATAAATAAAAACGAAATAGCAACTGCTGACATTTTTGAAGCATTATCAACAAACGAAGATAAATACTGTTGCACTACGTCACTGGCTGTGGGTACAAAATTATCGTAAACAAATTGTTCAACACTGTGATGAATTTCAGCAAAAATGGGAAAAGCAGTCGCTATAGAGAGCGCGACGACCATAAGAGGCACTAGCGACATTAAGCTAACATAGGATAGATAGCCAGCAACCACTTGTAATTGCTCTTTCTTGACACGCCTTAATAAATAATGAAAAAACGACAGATAATGACGCCAAGGTAATGAATACTGTAAATCCTTTATTAAACTCATATTTGCTAACAATTAACTATTTTTTAGGAGGTAATATTATATTATGATAGTCGTTAATAGTTTACTAGTTGATTCAAATTTTTAGGAGATATAATGGCGGGTCAAGGTTCATCAGGCAATGTAATCGCTGCAATTTGTAATGTTTTTTTTCCAGGTTTAGGTCAACTTGTTCAAGGGCGAATATTTCCCGCAATTATATTTGCCATCATCTGTGTTGGTGGTTATGCATTATGGTGGTTAGTAGTGCCCGCTATAATCGCAGGTATATGTCATCTATTTTCAATAATAGATGCGGCAACTTATAAGGGTTAATAATTAAATAGATTACTTGCTATTACGATTAATGAAAGTTATTAGCAATAAATAATTATTTTCTACGTTATTATTCTCAATAAAAAAGCCGCCTAATAATACATCAGGCGGCTTTTTAGATAAGACTGGTAATAGACTAGCTGTTATATTTACGACTTAGCAGGTCTACTCTCACGTTTACGTTCATTCTCTTTTAAAAGCTTTTTACGTATACGAATACTTTCTGGTGTTACTTCTACTAGTTCATCGTTATCAATAAATTCTAGCGCTTGCTCTAATGACATAATAATAGGCGGCGTTAATGTTTGCGCTTCATCAGTACCTGATGAACGAACGTTAGTTAACTGCTTACCTTTAAGGGCATTTACTGTTAAGTCGTTATCGCGGCTATGAATACCAATAACTTGACCTTCATAAATATCAACACCATGCCCGATCAACATACGACCACGAGATTGTAAGTTAAAGATAGCGTTAGTTAATGCTTTACCTGTTGCATTACCGATCATTACGCCATTTTTACGTTGGCCAATTTCGCCACCCTTGTGAGGTCCGTATTCAAAGAATGTATGATAAATTAAACCAGAGCCTGACGTTAATGTCATAAATTCAGTTTGGAAACCAATTAAACCACGACTAGGCATAATAAAGTCCATACGAATACGTCCAGTACCATCAGGTGCCATATCAGTAAGTTCAGCTTTACGGATACCCATTTTTTCCATAACAGAACCCTGATGTTGCTCTTCAACATCAATCGTTACGGTTTCATATGGTTCTTGTAACTGACCATCAATTTCACGGATGATTACTTCTGGACGTGATACAGCTAACTCGTAACCTTCACGACGCATATTTTCAATTAAAATGCCTAAATGAAGTTCACCACGACCTGATACTTTGAATTTATCTGGATCATCAAGCTGCTCAACACGTAATGCAACGTTGTGTACTAATTCTTTTTCTAAACGATCTTTGATGTTACGTGAAGTAACGTACTTACCTTCTTGACCACAAAATGGTGAAGTATTTACTTGGAAAGTCATGTTGATAGTAGGTTCATCAATCGACAATGCCGGTAAACCTTCAACTTCTGTTGGACAACAGATAGTATCAGATATTTTTAACTCGCCTAAACCGGTAATTGCAATAATATCACCCGCAAAACCTTCTGCGATATCATGACGCTCTAAGCCTAAGTAACCAAATACTTTACCTACTTTTGCGTTATGAACACCACCATTAGCAAGCTGAATTGTTACTTGCTGGTTTGGTTTAACGCTACCACGCATAATACGACCAACACCAATTACGCCTAAGTAGGAACTGTAATCAAGTTGAGATATTTGCATTTGGAAGGCGCCTTCCGGATCTGCTACTGGTTGTGGCACTTCCTTAATAATAGTTTCAAATAAAGGCGTCATATCAGTGCCCGTTTCGCCTTCTTCTAACGAAGCCCAACCATTGATTGCTGATGCATATACTACTTTAAAGTCAAGCTGTTCATCAGTAGCACCAAGGTTATCAAATAATTCAAAAACTTGATCCATAACCCAATCAGGACGAGAGCCTGGCTTATCAACTTTGTTAATAACAAGAATTGGCTTTAAGCCTTGAGCAAAGGCTTTTTGCGTTACAAAACGCGTTTGTGGCATTGGACCTTCTTGTGCATCAACGATAAGTAAAACAGAGTCAACCATTGACATTACACGTTCAACTTCACCACCAAAATCGGCATGACCAGGAGTATCTACGATGTTTACACGGAATTCATTGTAGTTAATAGCAGTGTTCTTAGCTAGGATTGTGATACCACGTTCTTTTTCGATATCATTCGAATCCATCACGCGTTCTTCAAGACCGCCACGGGCGTCTAACGTACCTGACTGTTCTAATAATTTATCAACTAAAGTGGTTTTTCCGTGGTCAACGTGAGCAATAATTGCCACATTTCTTAATTTATCTAACACAGGCGTTACTCGCTGTTACT